>JAABUX010000114.1_pt1 | contig 141507 bp, 136 predicted proteins | sample 5561851 | NCBI WGS metagenome assembly JAABUX01 (sample SAMN10711883, study PRJNA513361) | rock metagenome | isolation source: Antarctica rocks | place: Antarctica: Victoria Land, Richard Nunatak red sandstone | collected 2016-01-03
TTTGCAGCCCGCCCCTGTAGGCCGACTGCGAAGGGCCTACCTTCATCTCTCACGCAGCTTTTAGCACTTCCGTCAAACTCGTTGCATTGCGAGTCCCCTTCCGTGCTGCTGTAGCACACTTATGTCTCCGGCCCACATGCGGTTCTTGGTGCCGACCTGCGCCACGTTGAATTGGCGTGCCAGTGCATTTGCTGCGACTGGTAGTCCATGCGCAGAATCGGTCGTTTTACGAAATCGACGAGGCCGAACGCCCGCTATGCCAGGCGATTTCATGATCCGCCCGATCCGCTTGGAGCCTACGCGCACTCCTTGCGCGGCGAGCTCCGCGTGTATGCGCGGTCGCCCATAGGTTCTCCGGCTCTTGGTATGTGCCTCGACGATCGCCGCACGGAGCTCAGCATCGGCTTGAGATCGCATGCTTTCCGGGCGGCCACGCCACTCGTAGTAACCGGCGCGCGAAATCTCAAGCATGCTACACATCCGCTCGATACAATGCTGCGTTCTCTGCTCCTCGATGAACGCGTACTTCATCGAGGTTCCTTCGCAAAGAACGCTGCGGCTTTTTTTAAAATTTCGCGTTCCTCGTGAAGCACCGCGTTCTCGCGTCGTAAAACCCGCACTTCCTCTTCGAGTGAACCCGCCGGCGCAGCAGCTTCCACGGGCGCCGCCGACTTGGACTTACTGCACCAGTGCTGAAGGAGTGAACGATGGACACCGAGCTCTCGGGCCACCTGGGTCATAGGACGCTGTCCACTCTCGACGCGACGGACCGCGTCAAGCTTGAATTCCCGGCATAAGATCGTCGTTCGTTGGCCATGACACCTCATGGGCCGGAGATTCTCCGGCGCTATGGTAGTGTCCGGGAAACCGGGACAACCTCATCCTTTGACCTCGCTGCAGATGATGAAATATCCTTAATCGTCGTGATAGATGCATCGCTTCGGGCGTTCTGCGTCGGAGCCGTCAATTACACCAAATTCGGCGAGAATACCGAGTTTATTAGCAGTATTTGGGCGGAACTATATCCGAAACAACACGCTGTATCGGTAGCAGTTACCCTACTAGCAGGTGTGCTCCTCATAGCGACATACAACTATGAAATGCCCCTCACGCATAGCTTAACCGCAACCCTATTCCTATGCACCTTAGTTCTGCTAGTTGTTTTCGGATGTATGTTTATTGCCGTGTCGCAACTAAATAGTCCGAACCTACCGGCCGCGCGCATGCGTTTAAAAGAGGTCATTGGTAAGCTTTCGGATTGATATAATTCACGGCGCTCTGCTCCTAAGGCGCCTGCCTGGCGCAGTCGCGCCCTACATCTTGACTTCTATCAAACCAATGATCGAGGCGCATAGCGTTAAATCACCTACCGCGCCATGACGATTCTCAGCTGCCGGTGGGGATTGAACCCACGGCCTTTTCCTTACCAAGGAAATGCTCTACCACTGAGCTACGGCAGCGCGAAATCGTGCGCCCATCTTACCGTCTTTACCTGACCATTCCCTGGCGGATCGACACGAAGATGCGCGTTCGTCTTCACGAGTTCGCTCTCAGGTAACAGGTAGACCTTGGCCGTCGCCGGGCAAAACACCGCAAGGTATTCGATCTCGCCAAAATACGGGCGGCTGGCTACAACGGCACGATGACCATGCGAACTGCAACAATTAACGACGATGGCGCCACGTTTTAGCCTGCCGGTTTTCACCTGAACGCGGGCGAGACGGACGCCTTCGTCGGCAATGAGATCGTAACGACTGTTCTCGCCGAACGGTTTCGAAACGATGTAGCCGGCTTTCGTCATCGCTAGCATGACTTCGAGTTCGGCACGGTCGCCTTTAGACTTCGTATCTCGCTTGCCGCAGGTTGGTGCGACGAGAAACGAGATTGCCGGTCCAGCAGTACCTTGCTTCGGGAGGTCACCGTCCTCGCGGCGCCGCGAGGTCATCCAGAAGTGCATGCAGATAGGATGACAGCTTACTGTGACAACAGTATGGCCCGCTTGAGTACTGCTTGAGCATACCCGGTTTCCATTCTGTCGGCCCGCGAGCGGCATGCACAGGACCTACCGGACTTGTCGCCCCGCGTGCGGCTCGCCGTGGCGCGCGCAACGTCTCTACCACTGAGCTACAAGGGTATCGGACGGTGCAATTTGGAGCGGGCGGCGGGAATCGAACCCGCGACTCTTGCTTGGAAGGCAAGGGCATTACCATTATGCAACGCCCGCGCTTGGTGGGCAGGGCTGGATTCGAACCAGCGTACCGCTGAGCGGAACAGATTTACAGTCTGTCGCCTTTAACCACTCGGCCACCTACCCATGCCAGGCCGCCGTCACGTTACGGTTCCCGCATGTAAGCTCCTTGTAGGTCGATTTCGTTCCCTTCCTCGGCGGCAACGATCACGACTTTGCCCGAGCGGCCTTCATCGGCGGTACGATATGCTTGCGCCGCTTCGGAGAGCGCGAAGCGGTGCGTCACGGTTTCTTCAGGATGCAGCCCCCAGCGCGCAAGCCGTTCGACGAGCTCTTCCATGTGCGACAGCGACGTGACCCACGAGCCGTACAGCGTAATCTGCGGATGTATCAACATCCCGGAGACATCGAAGCGAACGTCGCTTCCCTCACCGACGAACACGCACCGGCCCCAATGCCGCGTCGCCGCCAGCGCGAGCGCGCGAGCGGGCGCGGCGCCCGAGCAATCGATGGTTGCCTCGCAACCGCGGCCGCCCGTCAAAGCGCGGACGTTCCCGAGCGCTTCGCTGTCGGCATCGAAGGCGGCATCGACGAAGCCCCGCGCGAGTGCCAGCTCACGACGCTCGCGGGTCGTATCGACGCCGACGACGGTAGTGGCGCCAAGTGCGCGGCCGAGCATCGCAGCCGCAAGTCCGACGGGTCCGAGACCGGTTACGAGCAGCCGGTCGCAGCCGTTCACGCCGATGCGCGTCAGCGCTTCCCAGGCCGTGCCGAAGCCGCATGCAACGAGGGCGCCGTCGACATACGTCAACTCGTCCGGAAGCACGACGCACGTCGTCTCCTCCGTAAGGATGTAGGGCGCGTGTCCGCCGTCCCGTTGCCAACCGTGCGCGGCGCGCAGCGGACTCGTGCACGAGATCATGTATCCGCAGCGGCAGTCTTCACAGATGCCGCAACCGCTGATATGATAGAGCACGACGCGATCGCCGACGCCGAAGCGCTTGCAGCCGGCACCGACTTCTACGATCCGTCCGCACGGCTCGTGACCGGCAATAACGTCGCGGTACGCCTCATCGCCCGTTCCGAGATGCTCGCGGTAGATGGCGCGAATGTCGCTTCCGCACAGACCGGAGGCCATCATCTTTACGAGCACTTGGCCGTGTCCGGGCGCGGGGACGGCCTGTTCCCGGTAGGCGACCGTGCTATTACCGGGCAGAACGACTCCCGTCATGGTTATTTCTCGTTCGACTGCGCTCGTCATCACGAGCTTACTTCGTAGAAGCGAAGCAAAGCCATGGTTGCCAGGCGAGCTTCGAACATTCGAGCCGCTCATCAGGGACCTCAGGAGGCCATTCCAAACGGTTCACGGTGCAGATCGAACGTCGGAGAAATCGGTGGGCGAGAAATGCACGTCCGGCGCAGATGATCGGCCTCGCCCGAGCTAGGAATTTCCCGTGCGCTTAAACGCTTCCCAATACCATTCGCCCCAGATGCCGAAGGCGATCGACCACCAGCATAAGGCATAACCCCAGCGCGGCATCGCGCGATGATCGCGGACTCCAATGACCATCAATGCGAATAAGAACGGAATGAAGTCGAGCGAGTGGCGCGTTCCGAATTGCATCGCCCCGTTCGCATAAAACGTAAACGACGAGACGGCTACGGCGAGCGCCGTGAGCCAGAGCGCAGTAACGAACGGGCGCGGCGTGCGCGCAAGCAACGCGAGGACGAGCGCCGGGCTAGTGAATGTAAGCGCGCATCCGTAGAAATCCGGCGCAAAGTATGGCCAGGCGTAGGCGCCTCGATCGCCCTTCACGATGTCCGGCGACTGGAACAAGAACGTCTGGATTCCGTAGGGCAGATAGCGCAGCCCGAACGGCGATCCCGTCGGCATGCCCCACTCGTCCTGGTGAAAGAACAGTGTGTGCCCCGGATCGTACGGCACGCCCCAAAACCAGAAACAGTACGCGCTGAAGATCGCGCAGCACGACCCAAGCCCGACTATGAACCGCTTGCGAGCAGTCCCTTTGAGCGCATACGCGTAGAGAGGAAATGCGAGGACCAGCGCACCACGGCTCTGCGCAGCAAACACGGCTAAAGCGAGAACGAACCACCAGCGCGGTTTCGGCCGTACGATCTCTGCGAGCCCGCCCATCGTAGCGCACACTTCGGCCACGCTCGCGATGAGCCACTGGTCGCCGTACCACATGCAATAGACGACGTCGGTCCCCATGAACAGAAACGCGACAAGTAAAAGGGGCCGAACGCCGCTGCGCTCGCAGAATTGCCAGGCGAAGTAGACCGCGAGTGCGCCGAGCGCAGTAGCGACGAGCGTCTGATTTACCGCATCAACGCCGTAGAAGGCGACAAGCGGAAGGAAAAACACGACCGGAGCCAAGCCGTCGACCGGCACCGGGTGACCCTTCCAAATCGCCGCGTTAATCGTCTGATTCCACCAGGGAACCATCCATAGCTCGCGGTGCAGCAGCCCATTTGCCAGGTAAACGTACGACTTAACGTACGTCGATCTGCCGTGCTCGAAATAGACCGACATCAGATACACGAAAAGCGCCGCCACCGGAGCACCGACGCGCCGCCGAGGCAGCCTGTTCCAAACGGTCACCTTTCATACGTCGGCACGCTAGCGGCAAAGCAAGAGGCTTCGCGGGCCGCCATAATCTGGTTCACCTGCAACGCCGCTTCGAAGCATCCCGACGTGGACCAATGGAAGCGCAAGGCGGCGTCAACATTGAAAACAAGCCCGCTGGGGGGATACATTCAACCACCGCCTGACGCCTAGCTTTTCGCGTTTGCTGGTAAACCGCTGGTGGTGGACTGTAGCGCCAGCAAGAAAACGCTTACCGTAAAGGCTCGGGCTAGCCGACGATCGGATTTGAACCGATGACCGCCTGTTTACAAAACAGATGCTCTACCACTGAGCTACGTCGGCACGCCGGAGCTGTTGGCCCTCATCCAACCTTATCCCGCCGCGATTACTTTCGGGAAGCCGCCAGGGTGAGCACTTCCGGTTCGAACATCGATCTGCCGACTACGGCAAACGTACGAACGAACCGGAGGTATTCTCAGAGGGTGTACGGCCCTATGGAAGCTCGATTTCGGCGAGATTTTTTTCGATCTTGCGCTTCACGCGTTGCAGTGCGTTGTCGATCGATTTCACGTGGCGGTTTAGATCTCGCGCCATCTCCTGGTAGCTCTTTCCTTCGAGATACGACAGCAACACCTGCGACTCGAGATCAGAAAGATTCTCCTGAATGCGCTCCTTGATATCTTCGGAGACTTCCTGATTGATGACCAGCTCTTCGGGATCGGACGTTTTTTGCGAAGCCATGACGTCGAGTAACGTCCGCTCGCTGTCTTCATCGTAGATCGGCTTGTTGAGCGAGATGTACTGATTTAACGGAATGTGCTTCTGGCGCGTCGCGGTCTTGATCGCGGTGATGATCTGACGCGTGATGCAGAGTTCGGCGAAAGCCCGGAAGCTCGAAAGCTTATCGGCTTTGAAATCGCGTACGGCCTTATAGAGACCGATCATGCCTTCCTGAATAATATCTTCGCGATCGGCGCCGATCAGAAAGTAGCTCTTAGCTTTGATGCGGACGAAATTCTTATATTTGTTGAGCAAGAATTCCATCGCCAGGTTGTCTCCTGCCTTAGCGGCAGAAACCAAGTCCTCGTCGGGCCGTTCATGGTAGTCGAGCCCGTCGGGCGCGCTGGCAGCAAGGGCCATTATGTTCCCCCCAAATGTCCATGCGGGCGCAATCGCGAGCCGTGGCCCGTCGAGCCGTCCGCATCCTTTCAAGTATAGGAGGGTCCTGCAAAGGCGTCAAGGACGAACGGCACGTTGTCCTGCAAAGGCCGCCGCTCCGCGTTCGATGCGATAGAGGCTGATGAGCGGGGCGCGCAGATCGCCCTGCGCATCGAAACCGATGTTGCCGACGGGCGTCGTGAGGTTGGCCGTCGCGGCAATCCCGCGCAATACGTCGTCTCGCGGAGGCAAGCGCGCCGGATGGGCGGCAAGTTCCCGGCGTAGGACCGCGACGATAACGGAGGTCGCCGCGTAGGCACCCGCCGAGTAGTTGCCGGGGTCCGTCTTGTAGCGCCGTCGGTAGGCGGCGAGAAAGCGCCGCGCGGCCGGCAGGTGGTAGACGTCGGGCGCGATCAACGTAAAGTACGTCCCGTTCGCACCCGCTCCGGCGAGCGGCACGTACTCCGGGTTCGCAAGTCCGTCGCCCCCAAAATACGGAACGCGCGCCAACCCGACGTCGCTCATCTGTTTGCGGAGCACGGCGCCCCCGGTGCTGACGATCCCGCCGAAAAAGATGGCCTGGGGCTGCGTCCCGCGCACCTTCGTGAGCAGGGCTTGAAAGTCGAGGGCAAACGGGGTGAGGTGCTCTCGCCCGAGGATCGTCCCGCCCGCGCGGGCGAAGTTTGCCGTGAAAACGTCGGCCAGCCCGCGCCCGTACGATTCGTTATCGTCGATGACGAACGCTCGCCGAATACCCAAGCGGTGCGCGAAATCGCTAAGCGCCGCGCCTTGCAGATCGTCCGTGGCGCAAACGCGAAAGAACGTCACGCGCTCCGGCGCTTCGGGCCGGTACTTGCGCGCCTCGGGCAGGTGCGTCAGCCCGACGGCAGTCGCCCCCATGGAAATGAGAGCCAGACCCGCCGCGTTGCCCAGCGGAATCTCCGCCTCGGCGACGTTCGAGTTCATCGGGCCGACCACCGCGATTACGCCCGGATCGGCAACGAACGCACGCATATTCTGGGCGCCCTGCGCGGGATCGTGCTTCCCTTGCATGGCATCGTCGAGATCGGCGAGCACGAGCTTGATGCCGCCGGGCAAGCCGCGGCGGTTCGCATCGTCGATCTCGAGTTCGACGGCGTTGCGGGCTGGAATCGAACTCGCACCGTCGATACCGGAAAGCGGCAGATCGAGCCCGATTTTCAGCGTGCGCTGCTCGGCGGCCGCCGGAGCCGGTTGCCCGGTGAGCGCGGCGAACCCGGATATCGAGGTGAGCGCGAAAGCGAGTGCCGTGACGGCCGGAAGCCGGGCGGTCACGCCTTCGATCGGCGTTGGCGGCGCGCTTCGAAGAGCAGGATACCCGTAGCCACCGAGGCGTTGAGCGATTCGAGCGCACCGTACATCGGGATGCGAACGAGGAAATCGCACTCTTTCCGAACGACGGGCGAGATACCGTCGCCCTCCGCTCCGATGACGAGCGCGATATCGCCGCCGAGATCGGCCTCCGTATAGGCGAGAGCGTCCCCCGACGCCGCCGCCCCCGCTGCCCAGATGCCGGCCTTTTTCATCGTCCGCAGCGCCCCCGCGACGTTGGGCACGCGGGCGATCGGAACGTGAGCCGTGGCACCCGCGGCGGACTTGCGAACGGTCGCGTTCACGCCGACGGCGCGCCGCTCCGGAATGACGACCGCGGTCGCGCCCGCACACTCGGCAGCGCGAATGATCGCGCCGGCGTTATGCGGATCGGTGATGTGATCGAGGACGACGAACAGCCCTTCGCCGGTAGCACGAGCCGCGATCGCCTCTTCGAGCCTCGCGTACGCATACGGCTCGCCGAAGGCCACGACGCTCTGGTGGGCGCGGTAAGGAAACTGCGAAAAGAACGACCGGCTTTCGTAGCGCACGGTGATCCCCGCCGTCTTCGCGTCTTCCAAGAGCTTGCGCAGCGCGGGGTCGCGCTTGCGTTCGTCCCCGACGTACAGGCGCCGCAGGGCTTCGCCCGCAGCGAGTGCTTCTTCTACGGCGTGCACGCCGTAGATCACGTCGTCCAGGTCGACGTTCTGTTTCCGTTTGGGCGGCCGGCTCGAACCTAAGCGGCGACGCTCCATGTAGCGCCCCCCTTAGCATCCTTCAACTCGACGCCGACCTCGCGCAACGCTGCACGCAGCTCGTCGGCATACGCGTATTCCTTACGCGCCTTTGCATTCTGCCGCTCGACGATTACGCGCTCGACGGCAGCACTGGGCGATTCTCCGTTGAACGAGATCCGCTCGTCGAGCAGCTCCGCGAGCCGCTCGCGCGTTCCGCTAGACAGGAGTTCGTCCGCATGCTCGGGTCCGCTTACGCGGAAGCCGGCAAACTCGCTCGCGAGCTCGGACGCGGTTCCGCTGCCGTTCTCGAGCGTGACCAACCGCTCGACGATCGCGGCCGTGCGATGCGTGCGTTCGTTCGGCGAAAGACCGACGAGCGTCAGCGCTTGGTGCAAGAATGCGGCGGCCCGGCTCGCGGCGGCGGACTTCGCAAGTTCCGCCGCGCCCGCCGCCAGATCGAACAGCACGGAAACTGCGCCGGAGGTATTCATGTCGTCGTCGAGCGCTGCAAAAAAGCGGCGTTCGAAGGGCTCGACCGCACTCGCCGCAGCCGCGTCATGCGGGACGGCAGGGGCGCCACGCAACAGGTCATACGCGGCCTGTAAGCGCCGCAGCGCCGCCGTCTTGCCCTCGATCGAAGCCTCGGTAAAGTTTAGCGGCTTACGATATCCGGCTCCCAAAAAGAGCAGACGGATCGCTTGCGGATCGTGCCGGTCGAGCAATGTCGCGAGCGGCTCGAAATTTCCGAGCGACTTCGACATCTTCTTACCGTCGAATTGCAGCAGTCCGCCGTGCATCCAAATATTCGCCATCGGTGGAGGTTCGAGCGCTTCGGTCTGCGCGATCTCGTTCTCGTGATGCGGAAAGACTAAGTCGAAACCGCCGCCGTGGATATCGAACGGTTCGCCCAGGAGCGCGTGCGACATGGCTGAGCACTCGATATGCCAACCGGGCCGTCCGTCGCCCCAAGGGGAGGGCCACGACGGTTCGCCCGGCTTCACGAATTTCCACAGCGCGAAGTCGAGCGGATCGCGTTTCCCTTCGTCCGGTGCAACCCGTGCGCCGATCAGCAGCTCGTCCGTATTTCGGCCGGAGAGGGCACCGTAGCGTGGAAACGACGCCACGGCATAATAGACACCGTCCGGCGCAACGTACGCGTGTTCCGTCGCGATGAGCCGTTCGATAAAAGCGACGATGTCCGGAACGTAACGCGTGGCGCGCGGCTCGTGATCGGGTTCGAGCACGTGGAGCCGGTCCATCGAACGCTTGAAACTCGCAAGGTAACGATCGACGATCTCCGTCCAAGAGACGCCCGTCGCCTTTGCGGCGGCGATGCTGCGATCGTCGATATCCGTGACGTTTTGTACGTAGGTGACGCGATAACCGAGATGTACCAGATAGCGGCGCAAGACGTCGAAGAACAGAAACGACCGCGCGTGACCGAGATGCGCTTCGGCCGACGGTGTAAGCCCGCAGACGTAAATTCGCACGCCGTCGGAGAGCGGTGCAAACGTTTCGACGCCGCGGGTGCGCGTATTATATAGTCGGAAAGGCATCGTCGAAGATCGCTGCGTTGATTGCCGGCGCCCGTAACGGTTGGGTCGGTTCCCCGAGCTCCGCAAGCTTCGCTTCGAGCGCGCTGACCCGTTCGGCGAGTTGTTGAATAACGGCTCCCTGGGGATCCGGCATGTCGACGAGCGTCGCTCGGGTCGCAGTCGCAATGGGTTTGCCATCCTGCAGCACGATCCGTCCCGGTATGCCGACGACGGTCGCGCCGGGCGGTACGTCGCGCACGACGACGGACCCCGCCCCGATGCGAGCGCCGTCGCCGACCGTAATCGCGCCGAGAATCGAAGCGTTCGTTCCGACGACGACGTTATTCCCGACGGTCGGGTGACGCTTCCCCCCGCCGAGGCTCGTGCCGCCGAGCGTCACATTCTTATACAGCGTTACGTCGTCTCCGATTTGCGCCGTCTCGCCGATCAGCACACCCATGCCGTGATCGATAAAGAAGCGGCGGCCGATCTTTGCCGCGGGATGGATTTCGATGCCTGTCCCCCAGCGGACCAGGTTGGAAAGAAAGCGAGGCAGCAGCGGCACGCGTGCGAGCCACAAGGCATGGATGAAGCGGTGCGCCGTAATCGCATGAAAACCCGGATACGACAGGATGACGTCGAGCGGACCGCGCGCGGCGGGATCGCGCTCGACCGGAACGCGCAGATCTTCGAGCACGTACGAATAGATGCTCACTCGGGCCGCGTTCCGCCGAGCGGTTGAAACGGCTTTCCTCCGGGACCGAACGCAATCGGCTCGAGGCCCCGTCCATGCAACAAGTGCGAATTGACGGCTCCGATCCGCATCATGATGCGATCGTGTCCGAGGAGCGGAAAGAGGAGTTCGAGCGGCGCTCCGGCCGTCTGCCCGGTCAGCGCCATCCGCACCGACCAGAGCGCATCTTCGAACGCGAGCCCGAACTCACTCGCGATTTCCCGCAGGTCCGCCGCGAGCGGCAAATCGCGTAGCTCCGCTTGATCGTCGACGTACTGGCTCACGGTATCTAGAAAGAACAGCACTTGACGATTGCGCAATTTTTCAAGATCTAGTGCGGGCACGACGATCGCTTCGGCGCGCAATTCCGCGACGAGCGGCAGCGCATCGCCGATCGTCTCGAACGTGCCGCCGTAGGCATCGGCGAAGGTTTCGATCCAACGTAAAGCTGCCGCAGGCGCGGGCATCTCGAGGAAGCCCTTGGCCTGCATCGCCTCTGCAAGCAGACCGGTCAGCTGCGCCCGCGACAGCGTCGAATCTACGCGCACGTGCAAGGGCGGGGCGGCAAAATCGTCGTTGGTCATGGCACTTTCGAACGCGTCAGGCAAGCAACGGCGTATGCGGCAATCCCGGTGCCGTCACCAGTGTAGCCCATGCCCTCGCTCGTCTTCGCTTTAACACTTACGGCGTCGATTTCGATGCGCAGCACGCTCGCGACGCTCGTCCGAATCGCTAGGATATGGGGCGCAATGCGAGGCGCCTGCACGACGACCGTGGCGTCGACGTTGCCGAGCGCGTAGCCTCGCTCGCGGGCCATGCCGGCGCAGGCCGCAAGTAAGTGCATCGAATCCGCGCCTTCCCAGCGCGCGTCGCTATCGGGAAAATGCAAGCCGAGATCCCCGAGCGCGCACGCACCGAGAATCGCATCCGACAGCGCGTGCGCGAGCACGTCGGCATCCGAGTGGCCGAACGGGCCGCGTTCAGAGGGGATGGTAACGCCGCCCAGGATAAACGGGAGCCCGGGCATCAGCCGATGCGCGTCGAAGCCGTGTCCGATCCGCCAGGCAGCGCTCATTTGGGTACGGCCGACCGCCCGAGTAAGATCGCTTCTGCAAGCTCGCGGTCGCCCGGAAGCGTCACCTTGAAGTTGTCGCCGCTCGCCGGGATGACAACCACGCGGACTCCGGAGCGTTCGAGCAACATGGCGTCGTCCGTCGCTTCCCAGCCTTCGAGCCGTCCCCGCGCGTGGGCCGCACGCAGGTCGGCGAGCGTACCGAACTGAGGTGTTTGAGCAGCCCACAACTCCGCGCGCTGCAACGTCCGCACGACCGTCCGGCCGTCGCTCGCGACGACCTTGATCGTATCGACGACCGGTGCCGCAAGCACCGCTCCGACGCAGGGGGCGGTCGCGGCCATGCCGGCGCGCACGTCGTTCGCGCAGACCAGCGGGCGCGCGCCGTCATGGATGAAGGCCGCGTCACAGTTAGGCGGGACGGCGGCGAGCGCGTTTTCAACGCTTTGCTGGCGCGTCGAGCCGCCGCTGACGACGACCGCGCAGAGCCGCGGCGCGAACTCGCGCGCCAGCTCGGCGAGCCTCTCCGTCTGCTCGGCTTCCGTCGCAATGACCAGCTCGCGGAGTTCCGGCATCGTGCCGAAGGTCGCGAGCGACCACGCGACGAGCGGTCTGCCCGCGACCAACGTCAGCTGCTTCGGGCGGCCGAAGCGCACGCCGCGGCCGGCCGCGACGACGACGGCTGCGAACCTTACGACATCACCTGCACGGCGCGTTTGAGCTTGGCGAAGATCATGCGCCCGGCGACCGTTTGCAAAACGCTCGTCACTTGGACGTCGGTCTCTTCGCCCATCAAACGGCGTCCTTGCTCGACGACGATCATCGTGCCGTCATCGAGATAACCGACGCCCTGGTGCGCTTCCTTACCGTCCCGGACGATGGTCACGCGAAGTTCTTCGCCGGGTAGAACGAGCGGCCTCACCGAGCGCGCGAGTTCGTTGATATTGAGAACTGCGACGCCTTCGACATGCGCTACCCGGTTGAGGTTGTAGTCGGTCGTCACGAGCTTCGCGCTGCGTTCGCGAGCGAGCCGGACGAGCTTTGCGTCGACGCCTTGCACGTCTTCGTAGTCGCGCTCGACGATTTCGAGCCGCGCGGCTTCCTGCAGCTTGGCGAGCACGTCCAAGCCGTGCCTCCCGCGCGTGCGCTTCATCGGATCCGCGGAATCGGCCAGCGCCTGCAATTCCTGCAGCACGAAGCGCGGCAGGACGAGCGGGCCCTCGAGGAAACCCGCTTCGACGATCTCGAGAACGCGTCCATCGACGATCACCGAGGTGTCGATGATCTTGTGCACGGCCGGCCCGGCGGCGTTCGCATCTGCGCTGCCGTTCGACAACCGCTTCGCGCCCACACGGACGCCGAGGAAGGCTGCGAAGATGCTGATCAGCACGTAACTTGCGGTCGCGACGTAACCGCCGGACTCACCACCATGCGCGATTACCTCGGAGAGCATGTTCTTGATGAGGAACGCGATGACGAGCCCGGCGATCAGGCCCAACACCCCGCCGAGGATCTGTCCAGCGCTCAGCCGTTCCAGGGCTCCCTCGACGGCATCCAGTTCGACTTCGAAGACCGATACCGCAAGGGGAGCCAGGAACAGCCCAGCGAGCGCGCCCGCGACGGGCGCCACGATCGTAAGGGCGATGAGCCACCCTTGATTGGCGACGTGGAGCGAAATGAGATGCGTGTACGCCTCACGCCCGAGCAAGAAGCCCGTGACCGCGAAGAGCACCATGAACAGCGCGCGCAAAATCGTCCGCGGCACGCGTCAGCCTGCGAAATTGACGAACGCGCCGCACACGTCGTTCGCAACGAAACGGCCGCGGCGCGTGAGCCGGACGTGCGCGGGCGTCACGTCGAGCGTTCCTGCCGCGCGCATTTCGGAAAGTACGGGCGCGTAGTAAGCGTGAAAATCAACGCGGTACCGTTCCGCGAAGCAGGCGACATCTACCCCTTCGGCGGTGCGCAAGGCGAGCATCGTCGCCTCGCCGAGCTGCGCCGCTCCTTCCAGCCGTTCGTCATCACTTGGGATAGCAGCGCCGCGCTCGAGCGACGAGCAATACAGCTCGAGATCCCGGGTGTGTACGGTGCGGTTCCCGGCGAGATAAGACGCGGCGCCGACCCCGAGCCCGAGATAACAGCCGTTGGCCCAATAGTTCGCGTTGTGCTCGCAGCGCCGGCCGGGACGCGCGAAGTTGCTGATCTCGTACTGCTCGAAGCCGGCCGCGGTCAAGGTATCGATCGCCAGAGCGTAGAGGTCGGCCTCGCAGTCGTTCGTGGCGAAGTCGCCCGGACGGCGCGCGTACCACTGCGCAAACGGCGTTCCGTCTTCGATCGTTAGACCGTAGGTCGAAACGTGAGCCGGCTTGAGCGCCAAAGCCGCCGCAAGTGAAGAAGCGAAGGTTGCGGCCGTCTGGCCCGGCGAGCCGAAGATCAAATCGAGGGACAGATCGTGGATGCCGGCCGCGCGCGCCGCCGCAAATGCGTTGGTAACGTCGCCGGGCGTGTGCCGCCGCCCGAGCGTCGCAATCTCCGCCGGCACGAACGACTGCACTCCAAACGAAATGCGCGTGATGCCGGCCGAGCGGTACGCGGCGAAGGTAGCGGGCGAGCACAGCTCGCGATCGGGGTTCATCTCGACCGTCGCTTCGGCATTGGGAAGCAGACCGAAGCGGGCGCGCAGCCGAGCGACGAGCGCCGCCATCTGCTCCGGAGCGTACGTATTCGGCGTGCCGCCGCCCAAAAACAGCGTCTTGGCGACGAAAGCCGGAGCCGCTTCGATCTCGGCGTCCAGCGCCGCGAGATAACGCGCGGCAGTACTGCGGCGCAGCGGCCACTTCGCAAAATCGCAGTACGGGCAGAGATAGGGACAGAACGGCAAGTGAACGTACAAACCGCCCGCCGGCGGCCTCACGCTTCGGTCGCTTCGCGCGCCCCGACGGCCGCAACCGGCTGCACGAGTTCCCCAATTCGGCCGATGACGTCTTCGCGCACTTCCGCGACGGCGGCGCGCACGGCGCTGTGAATGGCCGTGCGATTGGCGCGACCGTGAGCGACGATGCAGTTGCCGCGTAGCCCGAGCAGCGGAGCCCCGCCGTAATTTTCATAGCTGAGTTTGACGCGCACGCGTTGGAGGGCGGGACGCGCGAGCAACGCGCCCACCTTCTCGATTACGCTGCCGCGCTTGATCTCGCCGACGACGATATCGCCGATCAACGCTGCTTCGCCCTCGGCGAGTTTAAGCATGACGTTGCCGACGAAGCCGTCGGTCACGAAGACGTCCGCGACGTTGACGAACACGTCCTTACCCTCGACGTTGCCGATAAAGTTGACCCGTGTTCTTTCCAGCAAGCGCGCCGCTTCGATCGTTTGGGTGTTGCCTTTGACGCGCTCTTCACCGACGGAGATGATGCCGACTTTCGGATTCGCGATGCCGAGTACGGCGCGGGCGTACGCGCTACCCATCACGCCGAACTGCGCGAGCCACTCCGGCCGGCAATCGACGTTGGCCCCACTATCGAGCACGACTACGGGACCGTGTTTGGCCGGGAAAACGACCGCAATCGCCGGACGCGCGACGCCGGGAATCGTCCGCAGCCGAATCAACGCGATTGCAAGGAAGGCGCCGCTGTTGCCTGCGGAAACAACCGCGTCGGCCCGACCGTCCCGCACGAGGTCGATCGCGATTCCGAGGGACGATTCCTCGCAATTGCGCAGCGCCTGCGACGGGTTGGCGTCCATCGCGATCGCTCCCGGCGCGTGCACGACCTCGATCGCAGCTTCGCCGTGCTGCCGCAGTAACGGCAGGATGCGGGCTCGATCTCCGACGAGCGTCATGTGTCCGAGACCCTCGCGGGCGGCGATACACGCTCCGGCAACGATCTCTTCGGGCGCGTGGTCCCCGCCCATCGCATCGACGACGATTCGCGGACTTCTACCGTTCAAGACGATTCCCAATCTGTGGAGCAGCCGGGCGCCGGCGGCGAGCATCGCATTATCTGACGTCGATGGTGTTCCCCCACCAGGGCTGGAGAACCCGTGTTGCACGCTGGACTGTGCGCGTGATAGACTCCGAAGGTTGCGTCAACGGCTCCGAGCGCGACATTCTTTTAGCAAGGGTTAGGTAAGGTTTCGATGGCCAAGCGCTGCGACGTGTGCGGGAAGGGTCCCATGGCGGGCAACAACGTGAGCCATGCTATGAATAAAACCAAGCGCCGCTGGCTCCCGAATTTGCAGCCGGTGCGGGTCGACGATCGCGGCACGCATTTGACGATGAAGGTGTGTACGCAGTGTTTGCGTTCGCGCCGCGTGAAGCGCGCCGGGTAAATCTTTTGCGGGCGCCGTCGCGCTCGTGGCGGGAGTTGCTGCCGTTCTCGCCGCCGGTTGCTCCCCGCCGGGCCCGCAGTTGCGCGCGGCGCGTCTGGACGAGCGGTATGGGACGGGTGCGTTTACCTGGCTCGTCGAGCACGAGCCCTCGCGGCTCGACGTGGCCCGGCTGCCGATCGCGGACATCGTTTTACTCGACCCGGATGCTCGCGTACGCGCGGTAGGGCGCGATCTGCGAGCAGCTTGCCTCACGGCGAAAGCCGATCGGGCGCTTCTCTTGGCCTTCGTTGACGCCGGCGACGTTCGGGGACGGGCCCAAGCGCTAGACTGCGGGTTCACGCTTTCCCGCGATGCCGGAGCGCTGGTCCTAGCGCCGCGTTAGCCGTTAGACGTTAGCCGAGGGTCCGCACTAAACGGCCCCGACGAAGTCCGCGCGCAGGCGCTTGACGAACCACTCGATCCACGTGTTCGGTCGCGCGTACGGAAGGAGCGGCTTCCCGTCGAGGCTCGCGAGGACGATGCCCTGCCACACCGGGAGCTCGTCTGCGCCATAGATGCGCAAGCGAACCCCCGGCCGGATCGCATGCATGCGCGTGCGGATATCCCCGCCCTGCGCCTCGTCTTGGAAGAAACCGAGCGTATCGAACCGCACCTCTCCATACCCGGAGGTGGCACGCAACCCGGCGAGGCGGCCCTGCAGATAACCGTCGGCGGGGAACGTCACCCGCCCATCGTTTCGTAGGACCGGGATCGTTTCGAGCGCCGCGTCGTCGCGGGCGCGAGCGAAGTCGTGACGCAGTTGCAGCTCCATCACTCTCTTCGGATTGAGTTGCAGGGAGCGGCTCAAGCGAACCGCCGTTTCGACGTCGATGCCGAGCGTGCCGTCCAGCATCGATTGAAGCCGCGGCCCGTCCATACCGACCGCGGCGGCCAGCGACGACGCATCGAGCCGGAGCGGCGCGAGGTAGTCGCGCGCGATGAGCGGACCGGGATGCGGGGCTTCTTGCCTGCGTCCAGGCGCTGCGCTGACGACACGTTCCATCGCCCTTACCAGTTCGGCCGAATGCCGGGACGGCTTAGGATCCCGCGCCGCTGCAACGACTACGCGAAGTGGTCCCAGCCGGCCGCGGCGAGCTCCCGGCTGTCGCTCGGAAGCGCCAGGCGGAGGCCGGGCTCCGCTTCCAAGCGCCCCACGGAAAGCAGTGGGCGGCCGAACGAGGCTGCAAAACGGCGCGCCAAGTGGGGAAAAGCGCGCCGGGCGACCGCGACCACGAGTTCGAAGTCTTCGCCTCCGTCGAGGGCATAGTCTTGCGCCCTCGCGCCGGCTGCCATGGCGACGGCCGTGGCTGCGGAGTGCACCGGCACCTGGTCGATCGCCGCTCCACAACCGCTCGCGCGCGCGAGCCGACCGAGGTCGGTCGAGAGACCATCGGACGAATCGAGCATGGCGCGTACGTTCGCGGACGCCGCCAGAAAGCGCCCCTCACGCAAGCGCGGCTCTGGGGTCTCGAACGCCTGCGCCGCTGCAGCGCGCGCGGCAGCTTCCACTACAAGCTCGGGGCGGCGCATGAGCTCGAGTCCTGCGCGACTCGCTCCGAGCGGTCCCGTCACGGCGACGACGTCGCCCGGGCGCCCCGCGTCTCGCCGTTTGAGGCGTGACGGTGAAACCTCGCCCACGAGCGTCAGCGCGAGCGTCAGCGCGGGTGCGCGCACGATATCGCCGCCCACGATGCGCGCGCCGTGCCGCGACCCAAGCGCGGTCATGCCACGGTAACATTCGAGGATCCAGGCTTCGTCCGTCCCGGCGGCGACCCCGAGCGCGATCGTGGCGAGAACCGGCCGCGCCCCCATGGCCGCAATATCCGAAAGGTTGGCAGCCATCGCACGATGGCCGATCGTTCGCGCAGCCATCCGTGCGGAGAGAAAATGCACGCCGTCCACGAGCGCGTCCGTCGTAATGACCGACAAGTGAGATCGCGAGGGCCGCCACGCGGCCGCATCGTCACCGATGCCGAGGACAATCGCCGCCGGCGGCCGAGCGCCGTCCGGCGCTTCGGCGATGACGCGGAGCGCCGCGACCAGCGCGTCTTCGGTCAGTTCGAAGCGCCGGCCGGGACGGGCTCGGCGAGGGCACGCAGTTCCCGCAACTCGACGGCGGGGTTTTTCGCGCCGTACACGCTCGACCCCATGACGACCACGTCGACACCCGCGGCAACGACCTGCGCGATGTTTTTACGGCCGATGCCACCGTCGATTTCGAGGAGACATGCCGGGTTGCGCGCGTCGATCAGCGCGCGCGCGTCGCGAATCTTCTTTAGCGAATTCGGAATAAAGGCTTGGCCGCCGAACCCGGGGTTGACGCTCATGATCAACAGCAGGTCGAGATCCTCGATAACGTCTTCGAGCATCTGCACGGGCGTCGAAGGATTGAGCGAGATCCCCGCCTTCGCGCCGAGCGACTTAATCAAGGAGAGCAAGCGTTGCACGTGCGTCGTCGCTTCGTAATGAAACGTGATGACGTCGCAACCGGCTTGACGGAAATCTTCGACGTAGCGCTCGGGCTCGACGATCATCAGGTGGGCGTCGAAACAGAGCGTGGAAAGTTTGCGCAGGTCGCCGACGATCTTCGGGCCCCAGGTGATGTTCGGAACGAAGCGGCCGTCCATAACGTCGATGTGGAACCAATCGGCGCCGGCCTCTTCGACGACCGCCATGTCTGCGGCGATGCGACTGAAATCGGCGGAAAGCAGCGACGGAGCGATCTTCATCAGTGGAAACCCTTCGGGAGAAGATTCGGCGCGGGCGAGGCATGCGGCGGACGCGGTCCGAGTAGCTGCTTCTCCTGCACGGGCGGTTCCACCCCGAGCTTCGTCGAGTCGATCAACTCGTTATTCACGAATACGTCGAGCTCGGACGTGCCCACGGCCGTGAGATTGAAATCGAGCCGCTGCTTGGGCTGCGCGAAGGCGTTGTAGACGTTCCACATTCCCGTCTCGTCGCGCACCTGCACGCGCACGGTCGGCGATTGCCCCGGCTCGCTTGCCGTGTCTTCGGGAATCGTAACGGTCGCATGAACTTGATGGATCAGATAACCCGTCTGCAGCGGCCCCGCGCTCACCTGAAGCGAGACTGGCTCCGCCGCATCGATCAGCGCGTTCGGAGCCGGGTTCTGCCGCACGACGACACCGCGCGGCGGTCCGAAGCGGCCGAACGGCGTCCACACGATTTGTCCGAAGTGCACGTGTTCGTCCGAAGCTTGCTGCCGCACGTCGTCGATCGACTCGTTGATGAAATTCGGCACGCGAACGGACGTCGGACCACCCTTGGAAAGCTCGACATTGACCGTCGTTCCGACACGCACCGAGACCAGGGGCGCCGGATCTTGCGAAACGACGGCATCGGCCGGTACGTCTTCGCTTTGCACGACGCGCACTTTGCCCAGAACGAGCTTATAGCGCGAGAGATCGAGGCCCAGTTCGCGGCGCGTTTCGTAACGCAGATCCGGCATCGAGAAGACTTGCACGCCGTTTGAAACGACGAGCGAGATCTGACGCCCCTCGCGCACGGACGCGCCCGCCGCCGGATCTTGCCGCATGACGACGTCTTTCGGATACCGGTCGCTCGGCGTACGCTGCACGACCGTCGCCTTCATATGCGTGCGCTCGGCAGTGCCGAGCGCGTCAGACAACGTCTGTCCGACAAGCGTCGGTGTCGCTACGTTTTTGGTGGGCGGCACGAGAAAATCTTGAATCTGGCGCGAGAACCAGACGCCTACGCCCACGAAAAGCGCGAGCGCAAGCGCGAAATACCAATCTTGGCCCGCGCGTCCGGAGCGTGGCGCGCGGGCGGCCTTAGACCGGGCTCCGCCCGTGACCGTCGCGCGACCCATTTTAGCGAGCCGCCCCGAACACTAGCGCCTCCAGCTGCGCGGGTTCGAAAACTGCGTTCGAATAGACGCGCTGTACGTCTTCGTGCTCCTCGAGCGCATCGAGCAAGGCCACGATTTCACTCAAGCCATCGCCTGCGGGTGCGACGCTTTGCTTCGGCTCCACGCCGAGCGTCATCGACGTGACACGCATACCTCGCGCGACGAGCGCCTCGCGCACGGCCGCAAGCGCGCCGGGTTCCGTCGAGACGACGGAGCGGCCCTCTTGCGAGCCGTCATCGTAGCGGACGTCGACGACGCCGTCGACGAGTACGGCCTCGGTCAGCGCGTCCTCGTCGCGCTTCCCATGCTCGACTTCGAGCAATCCGCGCGGCTCGAAGATCCAAGCGACGGAACCCGTTTCAGCGAGGCTTCCACCGTGGCGGCTAAAGACGAAGCGCACTTCGGCTGCGGTACGATTGCGATTGTCGGTTGCCGCGTCCAGCATAATTGCGACGCCTGCCGGGCCATAGCCCTCGTAGCGAATCTCTTCGATTTCTTTCGCGCCGTCGGCGCCCGTGGCGCGGGCGATCGCGCGTTTGATGTTATCTTGCGGCACGTTGTGTTCGCGTGCTTTTTCGACGGCCATCTTGAGGCGGTAATTCGCTTCGGGATCGGGCGACCCGCCTTTCGCGGCCAAGATGATTTCCTTCGACAGCTTGGTGAAGAGCGCGCCACGCAGCGCGTCGACTTTTCCCTTCTTGAGCTTGATGTTGTGCCACTTCGAATGTCCGGACATGTACGCTATTTCCCCGGGTGTGGATTGATCCAATTGTTGTTTTCGAGACCCGTCAACATACGCGCGTTCCACGCGTCGTACGAGATGTGACTCCCGGCAACGACCGGATACCAGAAGATGAACGCAGCCAAGGCCGCGACCAGATAGCCCGCGACGGCGACTCGGTTCCAAGTCCACGTCGTACCGGCCCAGTCGCGCGCCGCGCCCACGGACCACTGCCAAACGCGTTGTAAGAGCAGCGTATCGGCGAGCAAAATAAGCGCGAGATTTGGAAAGAAATGGTACTCGAATGTAATGCGCGGAGAGCCGATCCACGGCAACCATTGGAAAAAATACGCACTGAAGAGCAGCGCGTAGCCCTTATTCTTCTCGCGCCATGCGAGCCAACCCATGAGCGGTACGGATACGAGTCCGAGCCACCACGTCACCGGATTCGGTAACGCCATGACCTCCGCGACGCAGCATGCGGTGCCGCTTTGCGTCGCCGCTCCGGTGCGAAAGTCGTGGTAATAATAGGAAATCGGAATCTCGAGCAGCGGCCACTGCCACCACTTCGATGAATAGGGATGCGTCGCTTTCGCAACCGTATCGTGATGGTAGACGTACATCTGCTGCTGCAGCGAGACGACGTCGGCAACATTGTGGCCGAGCGCGAAATACGGCAGATAGCAGAGTCCGTAGATCGTCGCAAGGACGAAGAGCATCAGCGCCACGACGACATCGATGGAAAAGCCCAGTGGATTTCCCCAAGCCGCCGGCCGAGGCGAAACGTCGATGCCGAGCGTACGGGCGAGCGGAGACCAGTATCGCTGCGATACGACGACGAGGACGAGCAGCCACACGACGAAGAAGTCGAAGAGTCCGTTCCATTTCGAGGCGCCTAGGCACGCGCCCGAAAGCGTCAGCGCACCCAGCCACAAAAGCGCGTCGCGCTTCCCGTCGATCGTCGCTTCGCCGGCGCGCATCGTTCCCTCCGGTGAGAACTTCGCCTCACCGGAATCCGTCGCGTACCGCATGCTGCCCGTGCGAGCGTATTCGATCTGCAGGCCGGCTGCCTCGTACACGAGCGCTTTCCCCGTTTTATCCGCCCTCGTCGCTTCACCGGGCGTGACGTCGCCCGTGCGCAGCGAGATCGTACCACCGTCGGGCGTCACGACTTCGTATGCATTAACGACCGATCCGTCGGCGTACGACGTTTGCAGCGGCGCGCGCAGAAACCGCGGCGCGAGCAGCCGCACGGCGGCGTACGCGCCACACCCAAAGTACAGAAACAAGACGATGTGGGCCGCCAGCGACTGCCCCGCGACGAGCGTCCACGACAGGAGCCCGCAGAACACGAGCAACACGGCGACGGCGAGCGCCTCGACGCTCCCGGTCCGGCTTACGATGACCGGGGCGACGCGGACCTGACTCGCGAGCCAGAAGCGATAGAACGCATAGAGCGTCAGCAGCGTAAAGAATGCGACCGTAATCTCCGGCGTCGCGATCCGAGCTTGCGCGTAGTGGAAGCCGTCGAGAACGAGCAACGCGCCCGCGACCGTAGCCCAGCCGGTCGATCCGAACAGCCGCTTCGCAAAGCAGTACATGACGAGCACCATGAGCGCGCCGACCACGAGATTGAGGAAGCGCCAGCCGGCCGCCGTATCGCCGAGCCCGCGCAGGCCGCCGAAAAGCATCATCGAGAGCGTGACGACGAGCTTCGTTAGCGGCGGATGCGTGAACTCGAAAATCTCTTTGTGCTGGAGATATTCTTCGCCCGCGCGGGCGTAATAAATTTCGTCGAATATTTTTTCCGACGGCCAGGTGTAACTTACGAACGTCACGAGGAACGAGGCCACGGTCAGGAAGCTCGCCAGAACCCAATCGACGGGCTTCATCCAAGCGACGCCTTCGAGGGGCCGGAAATAGCCGTGCGCCCGTGCTCCCGCGCCGCGTACGAAAGAGCCGATGCTCAGCCGTTCGAGGGCGTCCTCACCGTTGCCCAGGAACGCATACCCGAGATAGAAGAACGCGGCCACGTTTGCCAAGGCCGCGGGACGGCTGATCCACGGCATCAGATTCGCCGGATCGGGACCCGAAATATGATTCTCCATGACGCTGAGATAATCGAGCGAGTAAAACAGATTTGCTACCAGCGTCAGCGAAAGGACGATCGCGGCGTAGAGATAGCGCCGCCGCAAGAAGATCAGCGGCACGGCGAGCATGAAGCCGTTGAAAATGTAGCGCTCGTGCATGCGCGTCGAGAGCACGAAGTAGCCGAGCGAGAGGATCATCGCGGCTTCCAAGAACGCATCGGCCGAGCGGCGTTGCAAGTAGCGCCAGACGACGAGGACGAGCGCCGCTACGAACAGCGCGATCCCGCACGCGAATTGCGGCACGCCGAGGGCACGGCCGCCGATGACGACGTTCGGTACGAGGTTCGCGTCGCTCTGCCAGAAGTGGTGTCCGAGCGCCACATAGAGGTTGAACGCGTTGACGGAGTTGTACGGATAGACGCCTGCAGCGAAACGATAGCGTCCGATGAGCCACGCGAACTGGCCGAGGGGCGACCAGCCGGGATGAAAGGCGAGGGCGCAAACATAGGCGAGCGTGAGCGAGAGAAGGCCGCCGGCCAGCGTCGCAACGGCTCTCCGGATGCGCACCTGCGGATCGGCGCTCGCATAAACGTACGCCATGAAGAGCGGTACGAGCACGAGTGCAGGCGGCTTGATCAGTATCGAGTACGCGAGCAGCAACCACGCGCCGATGATGAACGCGCTCTGCCGGGTGGCACTGCCGCGATCCGCTTCGACGAGCAGCAACACGGCGGCGAGCATCATCCCGCCGGCGACGGAATCGACTTGGCCCCAATATGCGGAGATGAATATCGCGGCGGGATTGAAGGCGAAAAACGCGGCCGCGATAAAGGCCCAGGCCGTCGAAGCAAAACGCCTCACGATTGCGAAGATGAGCGCCGCATCGACAAGGTCCATGGCGATCGACGGCAACTTCACCGCAACTTTGAGCGCCGAGTACGTCGGATCGCTATGGACGAGCAACCGATAGACGTGCCCGACGATCCACAGAATGAAGAAATAGCCGGGCGGATAATCGGCGAAACCGGCAGTCGCAAAAAATTGGCGCAGCGGATGATCCGCGAGCGTCAGCGCCCAACTTTCGAACGTCGATACGTCGTTTTTGAAGCCGTCGGCACCGATGAACACCAGCCGCAGAACGAAGGCCAGCAACAACATGCCGCAGAGAACGAGCGGCGTCGAAAGCGTGCGGGTCGCGGCGCGGGCGGCAGGTGCGCTCGCTTGCCGCGCCTCGCTACGCAACACGGCGCGCGCCTTCCGCCAGGAAGTCGCGGATCGAGCGATTCACGTCGATCGACGCGTCCCGCGCTATTTCGTCCGCCTGATCGAGCGCGCGGTCGTGGGCGGCGTCGGCTTCGAGCCGCGCCCCGAGACGGTCGAGCGCCGCGACAACCTCGCCTACTCCGGCGCGATCCAGGCCGCCGTCGCGATACGCACGAGCGACGATGTCGCGATCGCTCGAGGGCGGCGTCCCGAGCGCCCAAACGATCGGAAAACTCCATTTACGCCGCGCGATATCGGCGCCGCTGGGCTTGCCGGTCACGTCGGTCGCACCCCACGTTCCGAGCACATCGTCCCGAATCTGAAAAGCGAGGCCGTACGCGCGTCCCAGGCAAGCATAGCAACGGGCGCGTTCGGGATCGGCGCCGGCAGCGAGCGCTCCGAGTTCGCACGAGGCAGCGAAAAGCGCACCCGTCTTGCCCGCGATCATCTCGAGATACTGCGGCATCGTAACGATCGAACTCGTTTCGAAACCGATATCGAGCCCCTGGCCCTCGCACATGCGCAAATTTGCCTCGTGCAGGACGTGCAGCATTTCGACGACTCGATCGGGCGGAACGACGGCTTCTTCATGCAACAGCGTCAAGTAGCTGATCGCGCACAGCGCGTCGCCCGCGTTGATTCCGTGAGCGACGCCGAAGCGCTTCCAAATCGTCGTGCGCCCGTGGCGTAGTTCGTCGCCATCTTCGATGTCGTCGTGAACGAGCGAATAATTGTGGAGAACTTCGATCGCGACGGCTGCGTCGAGGGCACACTCGATCCGCCCACCCTCGGCGAGAGCGGTTCGCAGAAGCAACTGTGGACGAAGGCGCTTACCGGCTCTGGGCTTACCTGGTTCGTCATAACCGAAATGGTACCGGATCATCTCGAAGATGGGCGACGATCCGCGGTGGCGTTCGAGCGTTCGGGATAAGTGCGCCTCGATATCGCTAACTAGCTCGACGGCTCAAAGCCTCCATGCGCACCTCGACTTGATCGACGAGCCAGCCGGGAGTCGATGCGCCCGACATGAGGCCGGCGACTGCGACGCCTTCGAACCACTGCGACTCGAGTTCCTGGGGACCCTCGATGTGGTACGACCGGGCTCCCTTGGTCGCGGCGAGGTCGGCGAGATGCTTCGTATTGGCCGACGTTTTTCCGCCGACCACGACCATGACTTCGACCTGCGTCGCGAGTTCTTCGGCCTCGGATTGACGATTGTGCGTGTCGGTGCAGATCGTGTTCACCGCGCGGACTTCGTAATATTTGGAGCTGAGCTTGCGCACGATTTCCGTGAATCCGTAGCCGGACCAGGTCGATTGAACGACGACGCCCACTTTGCTCGCACGCGGCAGCGCATCGACGTCCTCAGGCACTTGTATCGACCAGGCGCCGGGAACGTGCGACAGCGTCCCCTTCACTTCGGGATGATTCGGATCGCCGACAACGACGATTTTATAGCCGTCGGCACGCAATTTTTCGGCCTGCACGTGGATTTTCGTGACCATGGGACACGTAGCATCGACGATCGTCAGGCCCTTTTTCTCGGCCTTCTCAAAAACTTCCACCGGTAACCCGTGGGCGCGAACGAAGAGCGTCCCGGCCTCGACCTCGTCGACCGAATACGCGTTGCGCAAACCCTTCTCTTCGAACGACGCGACCATTTGCGGATTGTGAACGATGTGACCGAGCGTGGTAACGTTGCCGCTGCCCCGCGCCGCAACGGTTTCCTCCGCTTTCTTCAACGTGATGGCGACGCCGAAGCAGAACCCCTGCGTTTTTGCTTTCTTGATATGCACTAGAGAGTCTCCCGCAACGCGTAGATTCGGCTCATGAGGTCATCCGTCCACTTCGCCAAGTCATCACGCCTCGCTTTCTGACCCGGCTCGAATCGAACTGGTTCTCCGAACGTCACCGTGACGGAAGCAAAGCGCTTCGCCCCCGACGTTCCCGCGAGATAAGCCGGGATAACCGTCGCCCCCGACAACGAAGCCAGCAGCGCGACTCCCATCTGCGGTTTCTTGTCGCCTTCGAGGTTGCGTCCGCCTTCGGGGAAGATGCCGAAGACCGCGCCATCCTGCAGGACGCGCACGGCCGCCTTGATCGCCGCGACGTCGCCGCGGCTACGGTCGACCGGGAAGGCGCCGAGCGCGCGGATGAGCGGCCCGAGCACGGGAATGCGAAACAGTTCGACTTTGGCCATATACAGAACCGGCCGCGGAACGGCAGCCCCCAAAGCCGGAGGATCGAGATAGGAGACATGATTGCAGGCGACGATGAGCGGCCCGGTAGACGGAATCCGCTCTACGCCGATCACGCGAAAGCCGCGAAAAATGCGCAAATACGCCCATGAGGCGTACTTGCAGAGTGCGTAGATCGGCGGACTCACGTGCCTTTAGGTCCGCCGACAGCGCGGGCCGCGAGCGCGGCAATCCGCTCGACTACCGCCTCGATCGTACGGCCGGTCGAATCGATCTCGACCGCCCCCGCTGCCGGCCGGAGCGGCGCGACGGCGCGGGTCGCATCGAGCCGATCGCGTTCCTCGAGCTCGCGTCGCAACGCGAGGCGGTCAATCGAGATGCCGCGCTGCGCAAGTTCCGCTCGCCGCCGCGTCACTCGCTCGTCGAGTGACGCCGTCAAGTAGATCTTGAGCGGTGCTTCCGGTAACACGACGGTGCCGATATCGCGCCCGGCCATGATGACGGGCGCTTCCGCTGCAATCGCGCGTTGCCGCTCGACCATTGCGGCGCGTATCGCCGGATGCGAGGCGACGACCGAGACGATGCGGCTCACCTCGTTACGGTAGAGCTCGTCTCCGAGCAGCTCGTCGCCGGCCCAAATCCGAAAGCCGTCCGTAGACGCGGCATCGAGCGTCGCGCGGACCGGATGTTCGGCGACGATGGCGAGAACGCTCGCTTCGTCGCTCGCATTCGCTCCGGCACGCAGCGTAACGAGTGCGGCGGCCCGATACATCGCGCCGGTATCCAAAAAGAGAACACCTAGGCGCCGCGCGAGCGCCCGTGCTACCGTCGTTTTCCCGCTGCCCGCCGGACCGTCGATTGCAACGTGCGCGAAGCGATCCATACTCGGGGTCGCTCCGTTCGCGCCGCAGCGCCGCGGCCCTGGGCGTCGCACCGCCGTGCCCTACGAGCGTGTCCCGCTTTGCCGGACTTGTACCTGTGAGGTCGTGAAGGACGTGCGCAGTGTGCTACTGCTTGCGGAGAGTGGCCTATCGGGATCCATTCTCGGCTTCTATTTGGTGCTCAGGGATCAGCAAGCGCCGCTATCGCATCTTTGCTTCCGCGCGATGCATGCCGGTTGCCGACGCCCGCTGAACGACCTTGCGAGAGCTTACGACGTTCCGGGCTTGCGCTGGTGAACCATGAATCCGTTGCCGTCCGGATCGGAACCGAACGCCATGAAGCACACGGGCGTCTCCTGGGGATCGCTCAGCCGAGCACCGCGCGCGCGGAACAGGCTGACCGCGGCGTCGATGTCGTCGACCGCGAACATGATGGTTCCGCCGGACTGCGGCCCCTCGTCCGGATGCCAAACGCCGAACGTCGTGCCGTCGGCAAATGTAAATTCGGCGCCGCGGCCTTGCTCGTCGAGACTCGTCGGCACCAGGCCGAGGACGTCGCGGTAAAACGCGATCGAGCGCGCCGCGTCGCTCGTGAAATAGGCGATTATATCCATGCCGGTCACGGTGACGCTGTTGGAAGGCGTGGTCGTCATCGAGGTGTGCTCCCTAGGGTCGAGTGATATGCGTACAGCGTAGCGCCCGTATATGACAGGTACCGTCGTCATATACACGCGGAATTGCCTGCCCATGCAGTCGCAGCGGCTCCTGTCATGCCTCTTGTTGCTCCAAGGAAAGCCGCGGGTCACCGCGCGCGAACTCTCGCGTCAGCTGGAAGTCTCGATGCGCACGGTGTACCGCGACGTCGAGGCGCTGGGCGCGGCCGGCGTGCCGATCCACATGGAGCGGGGTCCGCTCGGCGGCATCGTGCTCGCCGACGACTACCGCCGCGCGCTCGCGCAATTCACGACTGACGAATTGCAAGCGTTGTTCGCTTCGGGCCCCGGGCCGATGAGCGACCTCGGACTCGCCGCGCAGCCGCAAGCGCTGCAAAAGCTCGCGGGCGCCCTCCCGGCGACCGCGCGACAAGCCGTGGAGACCGGGCGCGCGCGTCTCTTCCTCGATCATAACCGCTGGAGCCGCGGCGAGCAGCCCACGGAGGTGCTCGTTCGGCTCCGCGCCGCCGCTGCGAACGATCGCTGCGTGCGCTTGCTGTATCGCGATCGCTCAGGAACCACGAGCGATCGGCGCGTCGAACCGCTGGGTCTCGTTGCGAAAGCCGGCGTATGGTATCTCATCGCGCGCGAACCCGAGAAGGGCTACCGGACCTTCCGCGCTCAACGCATTTCCGACGTCGAAGTCCTGATGTCGCCGTTCAAGCGGCCCGCCGACTTCGACCTCGAAGCCTATTGGAATGCGTCGGTGGCGTGGATCGAACGGCCGACGCACGAGACGTACGATGTCGTTCTGAACGTCGAACGCAGCGCCGCCGCGAAGTTGGCCTACTGGGACGTTGCGGTGCTGAACGAAGACGACGACGTCTCCACGTTGCGCATCGCGTTTCCATCGCGCGAGACGGCGGTCATGCAGGTGCTCGTCTTGGCGGACATCGTGCAGATCGTGGCGCCGGACGAACTGCCCGCCGCAATCGTCGAACGGGCGCGCCACGCCCTCGCACGATTCGAGCTTCGCGCGAGAAACAGGAGGTCTTGAAACGAGCGTAAACCCTTATGGGATAAGCTTCTTTGCTAGACAGCGATGCGACCGTTTTCCCGTGGCTCCGCGACCGTTATCCCGTGGTCGACAGGGCGATTTGTGCATTGAATCCCGGGGCTGCAGGTCGTTCATGGACTCCAGGGTCTGCAATGGATCCGGGGACCATCAGGAGGTGCGGAGCGTGTAGGGTGCGTTTTCCGCGTACGAGGAACCCTAAGCTCGACCGTTATCCAGTGGGCATAAGGACCGCGCAGGCTCGTCGCTGCCAGCCGGGGCAAGCACTCTAAGCGGCCGGTTTCTTTCGCGCGCCCTTCGCTTCGCAATAGGCGGCGACGGCGACCCGAACTTCGCGCTCTTCGAGCGCCGGCACCGCGATCCGGGAACAGATCGTCCACGCGCGATGATAGGCGCGCAAAGCGCCGATAAAGCGCTCGACGTCGAGTGGGGCGCCACGTCCGCGCACGGCTGCGGCCCGCGCAAAATCGCGCAGGCGGGTTTCCAGGTCGAGCGGCTCGCGCTCGGGATTGCGGCCGCCAAAGAGAGGCAGCGGTTCTTTCGTCGCGCCGTGCTTTATCGATTTCATCGTCGTCCTCATCATCCTCACGAGCATCGTAGACGCTGCCTGTGCCATCAGCCTGGCACGATCGAATCGCAATGTCGATGCGCAGCCGCGTTTCTTTCGAGTTTACGTGACGGCCGGATCCATCGCGCACGCTTTTCCGAGCCAAAAACGTGCCGCAGCGCCGACTCGCTCATCCATCTTGGCTTTCCGATGAGGCAGAAAGCGTCTCGGCGGCGTAACCGCTCGACATGCTCCCGAGCCAACAAAACGCTAACGCCGGCATACATATCCCGCTGCCGCTCCTCTACGGAGGTGCTCTCGCGCTCGGCCTTCTGCTCGGGCGCGGCTCCGGCGCGGGGACCGGCGGCACACGCGTCACGCGTTTCATGGGATGGCTCAGCCTCGGCGCGGGCGTGGCGATCGGCGCGGCAGCGATCGCCGCCTTGAAAAGCGCCGGCACCAACGTCAATCCGTACAAATCGACGACGGCGCTCGTCACGGGCGGCGTATTCGGCGCGAGCCGCAATCCCGCGTATGTTGCGGCGACGTCGTTCTATCTCGGCACGGCGCTGCTCGCCCGCTCGTTGCCGGCTTTAACGCTGCTGCCGATCGTCCTCGCGTTACTGGACCGGCTCGTCGTCGATCCCGAAGAACGTTACCTCGAACGGCTCTTCGGCGAGGAATACCGCGCGTATCATGCCCGCGTTCCGCGCTGGTTCTAGCGGCAGTCGCGACGGCCGCGAGCGCCGGGCCAGGACGTTGGCACATGCGCCGACTACGATGAGCGGACATGGCAAAGCTGCGGGCGGGGTTCTTTTGTTCGGCCTGCGGGAACGAGTCGCCACGCTGGCTCGGCCGTTGCCCCGCGTGCGCGGCCTGGAACACGATCGTCGAAGCACCCTCGGCAGCAGCACCGCGCGGTAAGGGCGCCGCGGCAACCCGCTCGCCGCTTGCGCCGCTTGCGACGCCGCTACGGCTCGCAGACGTCTCGAGCGGTCGGGTAGCGCGCTTTTCGAGCGGCGGCGCGGAATTCGATTCGCTCCTGGGCGGCGGTATCGTGCCGGGCAGCCTGGTTCTTTTAGGGGGGCCGCCCGGGGCCGGCAAATCGACGCTGCTGCTGCAGATTGCGGCCCGGCTCGCAAGCGAACCCGCGCCGGTCGTCTACGTCTGCGGTGAAGAGTCGGCAGCGCAGACGAAATTGCGGGCGGAACGTTTGCGCGCGAGCGACGACCTGCTCTTATTTGCCGAAACCAACCTGCGCGCAATCCTGGACGCGCTCGAATCGCTTCGGCCGAGACTCCTGATCGTGGATTCGATTCAGACGATGGCCTTGCCGGAAGTGGAATCGTTCGCCGGAAGCGTCTCGCAAGTGCGCGATTGCGCGACGGCCCTCATGGAGTTTGCGAAGCGCACCGACTGCGCGACCTTCGTGATCGGACACGTCACGAAGGACGGCTCGATCGCTGGGCCGCGCTTGCTGGAACACCTCGTCGACACGGTGCTGTACTTCGAAGGCGATAGCGGAGCCGATTACCGGATCGTCCGCGCGCACAAAAATCGCTTCGGCAGCGCGGACGGTATTTGCGTGTTCGCCATGGACGAGCGCGGGATCCACGAAGTGCGCAACCCCTCACAACTCTTTCTCGGACGTTCCGGCGCCGCCGGGCGGCCGAGCGGTTCGTGCGTTGTCGCGAGCATCGTCGGCGCGCGGCCCGTGCTCGTCGAAATTCAAGCCCTCGTCGGTGAAACGAGTTACGGTACGCCGCAACGGCTCGCAGCCAACGTGGACCGGGCGCGACTCGCGATGATCCTCGCGGTGCTCGAAAGGCGCGCCGGCATGCAACTCGGCACGCAGGATGTCTACGTTTCAGTTGCCGGAGGCTTACGCATCGCGGAACCGGCGGCCGATCTCGGCATTGCGCTAGCGATCGCTTCGGCGTTTCGCGGCCGGCCGCTGGCGGCCGGCACGGCCGCGTTCGGCGAACTCGGCTTATCGGGCGAAGTGCGCGCCGTCTCGCAGCGCGCGCGCCGGACGACCGAAGCGCGCAAACTCGGCTTTACAACGATCGTCGCTCCGCCCGGCAGCGCGCGCGATAGCGCGGACGGAGCCCTCGTCGCAAACGACGTCGCGGCGGCGGTTGCAGCGACGCTCGGGTGAGCGGGCCGCAAGCGAACGACGCGCTCTTCGAATGCGTGCCGAACGTCTCCGAAGGGCGCGATCGCGACGTTCTCGACGCTTGCGCGCGGGCCATCGAAAATGCGGGCGTCACGCTTGCGCACCGCACGAGCGACCCCGCGCATCATCGCAGCGTGTTCACATTTTTTGGAACGCGCGCGCGCGTCCTCGAAGCCGCGCTAGCGCTCGCCGCCGTCGCCGTGCAACGGATCGATCTGCGTGGGCATGCGGGCGCCCATCCGCGGATGGGAGCGCTCGACGTATTGCCGTTCGTGCCGTTCGGCGCGGCGATGATGACGGACGCAGCGGCCCTGGCGCATGCGGCGGCGGCAGGCATTTGGACGACGCTCGGCGTGCCGTCTTATTTTTACGGCGCGGCCGCGCGCGGCGAGCGCCCGCTCTCCGACGTCCGTCGCGGCGGGTTTGAAGCGCTCGCCGCGCGGCCCGAGATGCCCGACGTCGGAAGCGTGCGTTTGCATCCGGGCGCGGGCGCGATCGCGATCGGCGCGCGGCACGTGCTCGTCGCATTCAACGTCACGCTCGCGAGTGAAGATCTGTCGCTCGCGCGCAGCATCGCGCGCTCGCTACGCGAACGCGACGGCGGCTTACGCACGCTGCGCGCCCTCGGCCTTCGGCAAGCCGACGGACGCGTTCAAATCTCGTGCAACGTAACGGACGCTCGCGCAACACCGCTCGATCGCATTGTGACAATCGTCCGCCTTCTCGCACGCCGGAGAGGGACGTGCGTTTCCGGTACCGAGCTCATCGGCCTCGTGCCGCGCGACGCGCTGCGGAGTGTGGCGCTACGCGCACTGGGAGCGGATTCACCGCCCACTTAGGATGGGAGGCCGCCCGGAGCGCCGCGAAGCAACTACGCGTGCGCACGACGATTGGTCCCGCCATCACGACGGTCGATCCGGCGACCGGTCAGAATCTCGCCACCTATGAAGTTCACGGGCCGCAGGCGATCGACGAGGCGCTGACCCGCGCGGCCACGGCGTATCGCGCTTGGCGCAACGTGCCGCTCGTGCAGCGCTCTGGGCTGCTGCGCGCGGCGGCGAGCGATTTACGCGCGCGCAAAGCGGAACTTGCCGCCTTAGCGACGCGCGAGATGGGCAAAACGATCGGCGAAGCGGAGGCCGAAGTCGAAAAGTCCGCGCTCGGCTGCGACTACTACGCAGAAACGGGCGCGAAGCATTTGGCGGACATCTTCATCGAAACGAACGCCGCGCAAAGTTATGTCGGTTTTCGTCCGCTCGGGGTGCTTCTGGCGGTCATGCCTTGGAACTTCCCGTACTGGCAAGTGTTTCGGGCCGCCGCACCCGCCCTGATGGCGGGCAACGTCGTCGTTCTCAAACATGCCGCTAACGTGACGGGCTGCGCGCTCGAGATCGAACGCGTCTTTGCGAACGCCGGTTTTCCGGAGGGCACGTTCACGACGCTCGTCGTCGCGGGGCGCGATATGGAAACAGTCGTCGCAGATCCTCGCATTGCCGCCGTTACGCTCACGGGTAGCGAAGGTGCCGGCAGTTCGGTCGCGGCGACCGCGGGCAAGCACCTGAAGAAAACCGTGCTCGAGCTCGGCGGTTCCGATGCTTTCATCGTGCTCAACGACGCAGATATCGGGGCCGCCGCGAAGGCAGCCTTGAAAGCGCGCTTTCAGAATAACGGACAAAGTTGCATTGCCGCAAAGCGCTTCATCATCGAGGCGGAATCGTATCAAACGTTCTGTCACGCTTTCGTAGAGCAAGTCAAGACGTTGCGCGCGGGCGATCCGCTCGATCGCGCAACGACGCTCGGTCCGCTCGCTCGTGAAGATCTGCGAGACGATCTCGCGCGGCAGGTCGAGGCCACGGTCCGCAAGGGCGCTATGCTTGCCGCCGGCGGAAAGCCGATCGAGCGGCCGGGTTATTATTTCGAGCCGACCGTCGTTGCCGACGTAACGGAAGACATGGCTATGTTCGCAGAAGAAACATTCGGCCCGGCGGCCGCCCTCGTTCGCGCTCGCAATCTCGAAGATTGCATCGCACTTGCAAACGCTTCACAATACGGGCTCGGCGGTAATTTATGGACGGCGGACATCGAGCGCGCACGCCATATCGCGGCGCGGCTCGAATCGGGCGCCGTGTTCATCAACGGCATGACCGCATCCGATCCCCGGCTGCCGTTCGGCGGCGTAAAAAAGAGTGGTTACGGGCGCGAACTGGGCAGTTTCGGTCTCCACGAATTCGTTAACGTACAGACGGTTTGGATCGGGCCGGCGCACGATGCGAGCGAGCACGCCGTTCCGGCAGAGTAAGTCGTAAAGGGAACGCGCTCGAGCCCGTCCCGAAAACGGAGCCGACGCTCCTTTCGGGAACAACGTGCTCGAGGCTCGTTAACGAACGGTCCTCGCTTCGAACCGTAGCGATCGTGGGGAGCGCATGTCTCAACAAAGCGTCGTATTTTCCGTTGTTCGCGCGCTCGCGAAGGCGTCTCTTACGCCGCTTTTTGCAACGCTGCTCGCGCTCTGTGCCGTCTGCCCGGCCGCGCGAGCCGACGCCGCGGCCGCCGCCGGCTCGCCCGAAGCCAGCCCGTCGCCGCCGCCCGAGGTCGCGCAGCTAAGGGCAAAAATCGAGCTCGCGGAAGGTCAGCGGCTGCCAAGCGAACGCATCGTGACGGCCGTCGTAGAGCATGGCCGCACGAAGACGCTTACGTCCGTCCGCAGCGGTAAGAACGTGCGCGATACAATCGAGGATGGCCCCTTCGTGACCGCGCGTGACACGTTTGAAGGCCAGCGCTGGCACCAAAACGCCAACGGCATGACCGTGCTCGATCAGCCCCGTCACGGCGGCGAGGCGAACGAACGCAGAACCGTCGCTCTCCGGCACGTAACTGCGCCGATCGTCGCCGACGTCATCGTCGACGTCAATCCTAAAGGCGACGGCACGAAAACCTACGTCGATCCGGCGACCTCGCGCATCGTTCGCGTCGAAGACGTGACGCCGACCGAGACGACCGTCCAGACGTACGACGACTTTCGAAACACTGCCGGCCGTACGCAAGCTTGGCACAAGCATAGCGCGGATGGTCAAGCCGACTAACGCGACGAACGCGTCGTCTCGATCGCGACGGCCGGCATCTCCGCCGCCGACGTCGCAATTGCCCCTCCGCGGCGCGCGCTCGTCGCCTTTCCGAGCGGCGTTACGACGGCGCGATTGCCGGTGCAGCTCGATGGCAATCAGCAATTCATCGTCCGCGTTACGGTCGGTTCGCGCGGTCTGGATTTCCTACTCGACACGGGAGCGAGCCGCATCGTGCTCGACCGGGATGTCGCAACAAGCTTGGGGCTCAAACTCTACGCCAACGGCTCGAATGCGTCGAACGCCGGCCGCTACGCCCAAAGCGTGGCGCTCGTCCCGGAGATGCACGTCGGCCCGCTCGCGATGAAAAACGTGGCCGTGTCGGTCGTTCCGAGCCTGCAATTTGCGAGTCCGAACGCGCCCGTCCGCGTCGTCGGACTGCTCGGATTCGATTTCATCGCGTCGCTTGCGCTGTCATTCGATTACGAAGGGGCCGCCGTGACGGCGGTCGACTATGATTCCTTCAAAGCGCCGAGCGATCCGATGACGGTCGCGCTTCCGATCCGGGTCGGCGATCAAGGCCCCGAGACCGACGTCTCGATCGACGGCCGGCTCGGGGAGCGTTTCAAGATCGACACGGGGGGCGCCGGAGGGGTGATGATCACGGACGTCTTCACACGCCGCTATCCCGGGATCACGCGCGGCTTCCGCAGCCGCGGTGGGCAGATCCGGCTCGCGGGCGTCGGCGGTGACTTCGCAGCTACCCTCTATACCGTGCCGAATCTGCGCTTGGGACCGACGACCTTCGAAAACTTCTCGGCCCTCGTCATCGGCTCGGACCGGCTCTATGCGGGCGGCGGCTTCGACGGCGTGATCGGCCCGGAAATACTTCAGTACTTTACGATGACGACCGACTATGCCGACTCGACGCTCTATCTCACGCCGAATAAGCTCGGCAGAAAGTCGATGAAGAGCGGCAGCTGACGCGGGCGTCCTTACGTCTCGTGTGACCGATTGGCGGGGCCGCGTGTCATTGCAATGGCGTCGCACCTGCGCGATTCGAAGCGGCCGCGTAGAGCGGAGAGGTTCGTTCTGCAATGCCTGCCACTACCATTCACACGCAGTTTGGAGAGCCTCCATGCACAGTCTTCAACGGCGCTTCACGCGCACCGCAGCGGCCCTCGTCTTGACGTTAGCCGGAGCGCATACGATCGCCGCGAATGCCGGCACCACGCAACGACATGAGAACGCTCGGACCGCGATCGTCGTGGCGCAAAGCGCGACGGCAACGACGACGCCGACGGACGCTGCGACGGACGCCGCTTCGCCTGCGCCCGTTGCGAGCGATACTCAAGGCGGAATTCCGTGGTGGGTGTGGCTCATCGTCGCTTTGCTCGTAATCGGATTGCTCTTCTTCTTTCTCAATCGTAAGAAGGACCCGACGATTACAACGCGCGGCGGTCCGCCGAATGATCCGAACATTCGTTCTCGTTAATCCGCCGGGCGGCGCCACGTCAACGTACGCGTTTTCAACTTGCTCTTACTTGTGAGGTACATCATGAACAGAACCGATACCGGCCGCAGCGTCCTTGCGGGCCTCTTTCATAGCAGCGCCGAGGCGGAAGCGACGCTCGCCGAGCTGAAAAGCACGGGCTACCCCCAAGCCGAAATCAGCGAAGTCGATAAAGACGCGAGCGACGACCGCACGGGCGACGTCGAACGCGAACCCGGACGTCGTACCGGCCGCGAAGCCGCAGCCGATGTAACCCCGGCCACGACGTCCGCTTCGCTTGCGGACGGCTCGTTCTTCCGCGAACATGAAGCGCACGCATCGTCATTCGTCGATGAATTGCTGGCTCTGAACTTCAGCAAAAACGACGCGCACCATCTCGTCGATTCCGTGGTTCGCGGTCAGGCCCTCGTAACGGTCGATGCCGGAATGCGAGGCACTGCAGGCGCGCGCGAAATTCTCGAACGTCACGGCGCAAAGGTCCATTCTGCGCAGGGCGCGGACGCAGCGGGCGCAGCCATACCGGTTGCCGCGCGGCCGGGCAGCGTCCCCGCCACAGATGAGGCGTCGGGCGAGCGGGCACTCGAGTTGCGCGAAGAACGCTTACAACTCGAGAAGCGTCGCGTGCAGCACGGCGAGGCCAGACTGAGCAAACGAGTCGTTACCGAGACGCAGACGATCGACGTCCCAGTGACGCACGAAGAACTCGTGATCGAGCGGACGCCGGGATCGGGCCGAGCCGCGGACGGCACGATCGAGCGAAACGAAGAGATCGTCATCCCGCTTTCGACCGAAGTCGTCAACGTAGAAAAACGCGTCGTAGCCACGGAAAACGTAACGATCGGCAAACGCCAAGTCGAAGGCGTCGAACACGTCAACGAAACCGTGCGCAAAGAAGAACTCGTCGTCGACGACCGCACCGACACCGAGGCGCCGAAGCGCGAGCGCTGAGCTAGCGGGCCGCTGCGATCGCGATACGCTGCAAACCTTCCCGAACTTCATCCGCCGGCCCGACGAAGCTCGTTCGCAGCCAGCCTCGCAGGCTCGGCGAGAAGATATCGCCCGGAATCGCAACGACGTCGTAGTGGTCGATGAGTGACTCTGCAAACGCGAGCGTATCGCCCGCGCCGACGCGCACGCAAACGTAAAACGCGCCCTCGGGCTCGATGTATTCGAGCTCGAGGGCACCGAGCGTCACGAGAGCCGCGCTGCGGGCCCGAGCGTACCATTCACGGTGCGCGCCGAGATCGCCGGCCAAAAAGACTTCGAGCGCGATACGTTGCGAGAACGTGTTCGCGCACGACGTCACCCAACCGTGCATTTTGACGAGCGCCCGCATAATGTCGGCCGGGGCGATCACCCAGCCGAGACGCATTCCCGTCAACGCGTTCGATTTCGAAAGCGAATTCACCGCAACGGTGTGCGGGTAACACTCTCCGAAAACACCGACGTCGGCCGTGTAGATCAGTTCTCGATAAATTTCGTCGTGCAGAATATAGACCGGCGGTCCCGGGCGCGCGAGCAGACCGTCCGCGATCCGCCGAGCGCTGTCGCGCGCGATCACGCGACCCGTCGGATTACAGGGCGAACAAATGACGATCGCGCGCGTTTGCGGTCCGACGGCGGCCAAAATGGTTGCCGGATCGAACGGATCGGGAGCCTGCGGATCGAGCGACACGCGCCGTAGCCGGATGCCTTCCACCTGGGCGATCTTGACATACACGGGAAACGCCGGTTCGACGACCAGCAGTTCGTCATGTGCCGGGTCGAGCAGCGTACGCAGAGCGACGTAAACGGCTTCTTGCGAACCCGTCGTGACGCAAACGTTCTCCGGCTGCGCCAAACCCGGATATCCATAATGGCTCGCGATCGCCGCACGCAGATCCGCGTCCCCGAGATTCGTCGTATAGCGGCACCCGTGCTCGGCAACCCAGGCCGTGGCGCGCTCGAAGTAGAGCATGTTCGGCCGCAGAGTCGGCTCTCCAAGGCCGAGATCGATGGAAGTCGGCCGGCGCCGCGCGTGCAGCGCCCGGATAACCGAGCCCTCCGCGTTTGCGATCGCGGGATTCACACCGCGATGCCGTAATCGCGTAGCGCCCGTTCCAGCGACGTCTTGCGATCGGTCGCGGCACTGCGCTCGCCGATCACGAGCGCGCAAGGCACGCCGAAGGTCCCTGCGGCAAATGACTTGGGCAAGGTGCCGGGGATGACGACGGAGCGCTCTGCGATGCAGCCCTTCGTAATATTGGGCTCGGACCCGCGCACGTCTACGATCGGCGTGCTTGCAGTGAGGATGACGCCGGCTCCAAGAACGGCTTCGCGCCCGACGTAAACGCCCTCCACGATCACACAGCGCGAGCCGACGAATGCGCCGTCTTCGATAATGACGGGTCGAGCTTGCGGCGGTTCCAGGACGCCTCCGATGCCGACTCCGCCGGAAAGGTGAACGTTTTTGCCAACCTGCGCGCACGACCCGACGGTGGCCCAAGTGTCGACCATCGTCTGCTCGTCGACGTACGCCCCGACGTTGATATAGCCCGGCATCAGAATCGCTCCGCGCCCCAGAAACGAACCGTAGCGCGCCACACCGGGCGGGACGCAACGCGCGCCCAGTTGTTCGTAGTTGCTTTTAGTCGGTAGCTTATCGTAATAACGCAGCCCGTTCGGGTCACCCATCACGCGGCTATCGTAGCGCCGGAAGTACAGCAGGATCGCCGTTTTTATCCAAGCGTTGGTCTGCCAGCCCGTGGAAGAGGGTTCGCAGACCCGCAGACGGCCCGTGTCGAGTGCGGCGAGTACCTCGTCTATCGCGCCGCCGCGCTCCCCGCGGACGTCTTCACCGGCCTGAAGCGACTCGATTGCGGTACGCAGTTTCTCGACGTCCATCGGCGCCCAGAGTAAGCGTCATAAGGCGGGAAATCCTACCGTGCGCGCAGCGTACGCCCGCAGGTTTCGACCGGAGGGACATAGGTCGCTCGGCTTCGGGGAAAGATTGTGGTAGCGGCGAATGGACTCGGCCCGTTGCCGCCCGCTTGCCCGAGGAGTAAACGTTTGTCGAATACGCCCGACGACCAGAAGCGCATCAATGCCGTTCGATTTCTCGCCGTCGACGGCGTGCAAAAAGCGAACTCCGGGCACCCCGGTCTGCCGCTCGGCGCCGCCGGCATGGCATATACGCTGTGGAGCCGGCACTTAAAGTTTAACGCTGCGGATTCGGCGTGGTTCGATCGCGATCGCTTCGTGCTGAGCGCCGGCCATGGCTCGATGTTGCTGTATGCGCTGCTGTATCTGAGCGGGTACGCGGTGACTCTGGACGATCTCAAAAGCTTCCGGCAACTCGGCAGCAAGACCCCGGGGCATCCGGAGCTGCATCACACGCCGGGCGTCGAAGTGACGACCGGGCCGCTGGGACAGGGCTTCGGTAACGCCGTCGGCCTCGCGATAGCCGAAGCGCAACTCGCGGCGACGTATAACCGGGCGCAAAAGATCGTCGACCACTACACCTATTGTATCGCGGGCGACGGCGATCTGATGGAGGGCGTCTCGAGCGAGGCATCCTCACTCGCGGGCCATCTCAAACTCGGTAAGCTAATCGTTCTCTACGACGATAATAAAGTATCGCTCGCAGGTCCGACGGAGCTTGCGTTCACCGAGGACGTATGTGCCCGTTACGCGGCCTACGGTTGGCACACGCAAGAAGTGACCTCCGATGACGGCAACGACGTGAACGCGATCGACGCCGCCTTGAACGCCGCCAAAGACGACCCGCGCCCGTCGTTCATTGCCGTGCGGACGATCATCGGTTTCGGTTCGCCCAAAGCCGGCACGTTCGGCGCGCACGGCGAGCCACTCGGCGTCGAGGCCGTTAAAAAAACCAAAGATGCGCTTGGGTGGCCGACGGAGCCGGACTTCTACGTACCGGACGACGTGCTTGCGTGGTGGCGCGAGCTCGGCCAGAAGGGGGCGCCCGTCCAGGCAGCATGGGACAAGACGTACGCCGATTGGAAAGCGGCCAACGCCGAACTGGGCGCGCAACTCGAACGCGTACGGGCAGAAAAGCTGCCGGCGAAACTTTCGTGGCCAACGTTCGACGCGCAAAACGGCAGCGTCGCGACTCGCGAAGCGGGCGGCACCGTGATGAACGCCATCGCAAAGGATATGCCGGAGCTCGTCGGCGGTTCGGCGGACCTCGATCCGTCGACCAAGACCTACCTCAAGGGCATGGGCGATTTCCAACCCGGCAGCTATGCCGGCCGCAACATTCATTTCGGCGTTCGCGAGCACGCGATGGGCGCGATCGCGAACGGCATTGCCGTTCACAGCGGGCTCGTTCCATTTACGGCTACGTTCTTCAACTTCTACGATTATATGAAGCCGGCGATCCGGCTTGCGGCGATCAATAAAACGCGCGCCATGTTCGTGTTCACGCACGACTCGGTTTTTCTCGGGGAGGACGGCCCGACGCACCAACCGATCGAACAACTGGCGAGTCTGCGAGCCACGCCGAATATGACGACGATTCGACCGGCGGACTCACTCGAAACGCTTGAAGCGTGGAAATTTGCGCTCGGCAATAAAGGTCCGACGGCACTCGTGCTGTCACGTCAGAAGCTGCCCTTCCTGGGTGCCCGTAACGCAGCCGTAGAGCGCGGCGCCTACATCCTCCACGGCGGCGATAAAAAGCCCGATTTGATCCTCATTGCGACCGGTTCCGAAGTCTCGCTCGCGCTGGATGCGGCGAAGCTCCTCGAGGCAAAGGGCACCCTGACGCGCGTCGTCTCGATGCCGTCGATGGAATTGTTCCTCGCCCAGGACGAGGGCTACCGGGAAACGGTTCTACCGGCCGACGTTGGTGCGCGCGTTTCGGTCGAAGCCGGCGCGACGTTCGGCTGGCAACGCTTCGTCGGGCAGCGCGGCATGACGATTGGGCTCGATCACTTCGGAGCGTCGGCGCCGGCGTCCGCGATTGCGAAGAGCTTCGGCTTTACCCCGGAAGACGTCGCGAAGACGGCTGCCGGGCTGCTTACTAACGCGTGACACGAGCGCGTAAAGGAGAATAACTAGCGTGGGTACGCAACTTAAAGATCTTAACGCCGTCGGGCAGAGCATCTGGCTCGACAACATTCGACGTAGTATGTTCGTCTCGGGCGAGCTGCGCCGGCTGATCGGGCTCGGACTGCGCGGCATGACGTCGAACCCGACGATATTCGAAAAGGCAATCGGGAGCGGCAACGACTACGATGCGCAGCTCAAGACGCTCGTGGGCAGCGATCGCGATCCCAATCATCTCTTCGAAGCACTGGCGATCGACGACATCCAGCACGCCTGCGACGAGTTCCGTGAACTGTACGACGCTTCACAGGGTGGTGACGGCTTCGTGAGCCTGGAGGTGTCGCCCGCTCTTTCACACGACACGCAACTGACGATCGAGTCCGCGCGCCGGCTCTGGAAGGCGGTCGCCCGTCCCAACGTGATGATCAAAATTCCGGCCACGCCGGATGGCCTGCCCGCGGTAACGCAAGCGATCGCCGAAGGCATCAACATAAACATCACGATGATCTTTTCGCTCGAGACCTACGTCCAGGTCGCGAACGCCTATCTCGCGGGTCTCGAAAAGCGCCTGGCTGCAGGCGAAGCGATCGATAAGATTGCCTCCGTCGCAAGCGTCTTCGTCAGCCGCATCGATACGGCGGTCGACAAGCTCCTCGAAGAGAAAATCGCCAAGGGTCAGCCGCAGTTACGATCGCTGCTCGGCAAGACCGGCGTCGCGAACCTCAAGCTCATCTACGGCCAATACAAGAATATCTTCGAGTCGTCGCGCTTCGAACCGCTCAAGGCCCGCGGCGCTCACGTTCAACGGCCGCTCTGGGCCAGCACCGGTACGAAAAACCCGGCCTATTCGGATCTGATGTATATCGAAGATCTGGTCGGAAAGAATACGGTTAATACCGTGCCCCCCGCAACGCTCGACGCTTTACTCGATCATGGCAAGGTTGTCGCCGATACGGTCGAGGCGGGGCTCGACGACGCGCTCGCGACGACCGAGGCACTCGCCGGCGCCCAAATCTCGCTGTTCGACGTAACGCAAAAGTTGCAAGTCGACGGACTCAAAGGGTTCGAAGATTCGTATGCCGCGATGCTCGCAGCGATCGACGGTAAGCGCAAGCAACTTGCGAGCGCAAGCGAGGACGTTGCCGTTTCTTTCGGTTCGACCAAGGTCGACGCGCAGGCAGCAATCGAAAAACTCGAACGCGACGCTTTCCTCGCTAAACTGTGGCAACACGATCCGAGTCCGTGGTCCAGTGAGCCGCAGCATACCGAGATCATCAAGAATGCCCTCGGTTGGCTCGACTTTCCCAAGACGGTGCACGAGCAGGCCGCCGAGCTGATGCGCTTCGGCGCCGAGATGGCGAAGCTGTACGAGCATGTCGTCGTACTCGGCATGGGCGGTAGCTCGCTCGCGCCGGACACGTTGCGAATCACCTTTGGTAAGCAACCGAACTACCCCGAACTGCACGTCCTGGACTCCAGCGACCCGGATCAGATAAAGACGCTGGACGAGTCGCTCGATGTGGCCAAGACGCTTTTCATCGTTGCGAGCAAGAGCGGCACGACGACGGAGCCGGAGGCGTTCTTCCGGTATTTTTACGAACGCGTTGTCAAAACGAGCGGCGCGGACGGGGCCGGCGAGCAATTCATCGCCATCACGGATCCGAATACCCAACTCGGCAAAGAAGCGAAGGAGAACCGCTTCCGGCGCGTCTTCGAAAACGACGCGGCGATCGGCGGACGCTACTCCGCCCTCTCGTACTTCGGAATGGTTCCGGCCGCCCTGGCCGGCTACGACGTAGCCACGATTCTCGATCGCGGCCTCGGGGCATTGCAAGCGAACTCCCGCACGACGAAAGCCGCCGATGCGCCCGGCGTTCGTTTCGGCGCGGCCATCGGGACGCTGCAAAAAGCCGGTCGCGACAAACTCACGATCGTCGCGCATCCCGAAGTTGCCGCATTCGGAGCGTGGGCCGAGCAGCTGATCGCCGAATCGACCGGCAAGAGCGGCACGGGAATCGTGCCGATTGAGGGCGAGCCGCTCGGCATGCCGCACGAGTACGGAAACGATCGCGTTTTCGTGTACGTCGGTGAGGGGTTGCCCGCAAACGAACATCGTGCGGGCGACATGGACGGCAGCGCGATCGAAACGCGTTTGCAGCTGCTCGCGGAAGCGGGGCACCCGGTCATCCGCCTGCGCATGAAAGATCATCTCGATATCGGCGAACAATTTGCGCTGTGGGAGATCGCGACCGCGACGGCCGGCAGCATCATCGGCATCGACGCATTCGACCAGCCAAACGTACAAGAATCCAAGGACAATACGAAGCGTCTGCTGGGCGAGTTCAAGGACAGCGGTGCCTTCAGCGAAGCGACCGTCGCTGCGACCAATACGTTCGCAGAAGTCATTCCGCTTGCCGGGTCAAAAGGGGCCGCGTTCGGCAGCGATCTCGCGAGCGCTGTAGCGGCCATCGTCGCGCAAGTAAAACCGGGCGACTATGTCGCGTTCACCGCTTACATCGAACGCAATTCGGAGCACGAACAGCAGTTTCGTGAGATTCGGCTCAAAGTGCGCAACGCTCTGAAGGTCGCGACGACGGTCGGCTTTGGTCCGCGGTTCCTGCACTCGACGGGCCAACTGCATAAGGGTGGCCCGAATAGCGGCGTCTTTTTCCAGGTCACGACCGACACGCCGAAAGAACGCGACCTGCCGATTCCCGGAATGGTGACCTTCGGGACGCTGCTCCGCGCGCAGGCGCTCGGCGATTTCGAGGCGCTCGATAAGCGCGACCGGCGCGGCGTACGCCTCAATATCACGGCGCCGCTTCCGCAAGCGCTCGAGGCGCTTGCGAGTGCCGTCGACGATGCCGTTGCAGCTAAGGTCTAGACGGCTGGTAATAGCGTCGGCTCGCGGCGAGGCGAGGCTTTCGAGCCTTGCCTCGCCGCATTTCTTTGCGTCATTTAACACTTGAGATTGAGGAAGCGCACGAATGCAACTCGGAATGATCGGGCTCGGACGGATGGGCGCCAATATGACGTCTCGGTTGCTGCTCGACAAACACGAAATCGTCGTGTGGGACATGAATCCGCCCGCCGTGCAACATTCCGCCGGAGAAGGCGCAGTCGGTGCGTCGTCGCTCGGCGACCTCGTATCCAAGCTGGAGGCTCCGCGCGCGGTGTGGATTATGGTTCCGGCCGGAAAGCCGACCGATGCGACGATTGCAGAGCTGCTCGAGCGGTTACAGCCGGGCGATACGATAATCGACGGCGGTAACTCCAATTTTCGTGACACGCAAGCCCGCTGCAAAATGGCAAAAGCGAAAGGCGTCGACTTCATCGATGCGGGCACGAGCGGCGGCGTATGGGGGCTCAAGAACGGCTACTGTCTGATGGTCGGCGGCGATACGGCAGCGGTCAAACGCGTCGAACCGATCTTTCTGGATCTCGCCCCGCCCGACGGCTACGCGCACGTCGGGCCGAGCGGCGCCGGCCACTTTTCGAAAATGGTTCACAACGGGATCGAGTACGGCATGCTCGCGGCGTATGGCGAGGGATTCGAAATTTTAGAGAAATCGGAATTCCCTTTCGACCTCCATCAGCTTACCGACTTGTGGCTCCACGGCAGCGTCGTGCGGTCTTGGCTACTCGAACTTGCGGAACTTGCATTCAAGGAAGATCCGACTCTCGGAGGTATCCGGGGCTTCGTCGATGATTCGGGCGAAGGCCGCTGGACCGTCGAAGCCGCGCTCGCCGAAGCCGTTCCCGCGCCCGTCATTACGGCGGCGTTATTCGCCCGCTTCTCGTCGCGCGAACCGGATTCGTTCGGAGCGAAAGTGGTCGCCGCACTTCGCAATCAGTTCGGCGGTCACGCCGTCAAGCATGAGGAGAGGGTAGGAATCTAAACTCGTATGGCAACCGACGTCGGCACGCTGGAGCGGCTTAGCCCGCCGGCTTTTAACCCGCTGCGGGCGGGCCTCGAATCGAACCGCATCTCCGACCCGTGCTCGGTCGTTTTCTTCGGCGCTAGCGGCGATCTCGTCAAGCGCATGCTCATGCCCGCGATGTATAATCTCCGCTTGAGCGGCATTCTTCCGACGCAATTCGGAATCATCGGCTTCTCGCGTTCCAGAATATCCAATGACGAATTCCGCGAACAGATGAAAGTCGCCGTCGATTTATTCTCGAGGACGGGTCCGGCAAAGGAGCCGCTATGGCCGGATTTCGCGCTTCGGCTCACGCACGTCGGCGGCGACTTCGACGATGTCGAAGCTTTCAAGCGGCTCAAAGCGCAGCTGGATGAAAACGACGAGCTCCTCGGCACCGCCGGCAATCGCTTATATTATTTGTCCACGCCGCCGACGGTCTTCTCGAAGATCATCCAACAGCTCAGTAACGCGGGCCTCGCGCCGCGCGACCAGCCGCAAGGATGGTCCCGCATCATTATCGAGAAACCGTTCGGCTCCAATTTAGAGTCTGCGTTCGCTCTGCAAGGCGACGTCACGAAAGTTTTCGACGAGAAGCAGGTCTACCGGATCGACCACTATCTCGGCAAAGAGCCCGTGCAAGACATCATGGCTTTGCGTTTTGCAAACGTCATGTTCGAGCCGATCTGGAATCGCCGGTATGTCGACAACGTCCAGATAACCGCGGCGGAAACCGTCGGAGTCGAGGGCCGTGGCGGCTATTACGACAGCGCGGGCGCCCTGCGCGACATGATTCAAAACCACGTTATCAATCTGCTCGCTCTCGTCGCGATGGAGCCGCCGATCTCGCCGAGCGCCGATCACATCCGCGACGAGAAGTTCAAGGTCCTCTCGGCACTGCGCCAAATCTCGCTCGACGAAGTACCCCGCGTTACCGCTCGCGGGCAGTACGGGCCGGGGCTCATTCAGGGTCAACCAGTAGCCGGCTACCGTGAGGAACCGAGCGTCGATCCGCAGTCGACGACCGAGACGTACGCATGCGTCAAATTCCAAATCGACAATTGGCGTTGGGCGGATGTGCCGTTCTATCTGCGTAGCGGGAAGCGTTTGGCGCGCAAGCATTCCGAAATTGCGGTCACGTTCCGCTCGATTCCGCATCGCATCTTCGGAGAAGCGGGAGATCAAATCGAATCTAATACGCTCGTCATGAAGATTCAGCCGGAGGAGGGTGTCTCGATTCGCTTCAATGCTAAAATTCCCGGTCCGAAAATGCACATCCGCGGCGTGACGATGGACTTCAACTATGGTACCGGGTTCGGTGTCGTCTCGGCGCCCGCGTACGAGCGTTTAATCGGCGACGCCATCCGCGGAGACGCGACACTCTTTACACGTTGGGATGCCGTCCAACAAGCATGGGCAGCCGTCACGCCCATTATTGAACGTTGGAGCGAAGCACGCATCATCGACTTTCCGAACTACCTTGCCGGGAGTCAAGGGCCGCAAAACGCAGACGCGTTGCTCGTTGCGGACGGGCGCGAATGGAGACGGATTTGATGGCGACGCACTCGGAATCGATCATGGATACGGCCGGAATCTTGAGCCGTTTAGAGGAATCGCGCCGCGAAGCGGCAACTGAGGGCGGCGCGGGGTCGGCCCGCGTTGCGACGATGAATTTCGTCGTTTTCGTCGACGATCCGGCGCATCGCGAATGGGTGCTCGAGCGGGCGCTCGTCGTCGTTGAAAAACATCCGGCGCGGTTGATCGTGCTCGACTCGACCGATGCGACGAGCGGCGTCGACGTTTCAACGACCGCTCGTCACCGAGGCGGCTCGGTCATCATTAACGAACGGGTCGATGTCGGCGTGAAGCCACTCGATCACGGCACGATCATCAGCCTCGTCCAAGAGCTTACCGTTCCGGAAATTCCGCTCGTTCTGTGGTGGAGCGGTGCACGGCTTTTGCAAAGCCGGACGTTTTCCGGCCTCGCGCAACAGGCGCAGACCGTCCTCGTCGATTCGTCGGGGAAAGCGCGCGGCGAAGAGACGATTCACGAGCTGGGTGAATTCGTAGCCCGATTCACGAGCGTACGGCTTCAAGATCTCGCCTTCATGCGGCTCGCTCCGTGGCAAGACATGATCGCACAGTTCTTCGACGATCCGGCGCTCCGCGAAGATCTTTTTTCAATTAACGGCATCGAAATCGAGAGCGGCTCCGATGCTGAGGCACTCTACCTTGCCGGCTGGCTAGGGAGCCGGCTCTCGTGGGAGGCTGCCGGCCGTGACGCGTTTCGAGATCGAAACGGCATGGCGATTCCGTTCGTGAAAGCCGACAAAGGCGATCAACGGCGCGTGCTCTCGGTCGTGTTGCGGGCGGGAGACTCGACATATCGCGCGACGCTTTCGGACGACGATGAAAACGTCGTTTGTCTCTCCGTCGAAGGGGCGAGAGCGAAACCAATGTGGTGCGTGCCGCTCCAGAACATCGCCAATACGACGCTCATCGAGCGCGCAATCATAGAAAATACGCGCGACGAGATATTCGAGACCTCGCTGCTCACCGTTCGCGATTTACTTCAATGAACGAACGGCCCGAGCTATGCGTCTGGGACGACGAGGGTTCCCTCGCGCGAGCCGTAGCGGAGTACGTCGTACGAGTCGGGAGCGAAGCCATTGCCAGCCGCGGCCGATTCGATCTGGCTCTCGCCGGCGGTTCGACTCCGAAGGCCGCTTACCGATTATTGCAGGACGGCGATGTGGGGCAGGCGATCGACTGGAGCCTCGTCCGCTTTTTTTTTGGCGACGAGCGTTGTGTCGCACCGACGGACGAGCAATCGAATTATAAGATGGCCAAAGAAACCTTGCTGGACCCGCTGCAGGTGCGGCCGTACGCAGTTTTTCGCATGCTCGGTGAAGCCGAGCCTGCCGAGGCGGCGCGGGCGTACGCGGAAACACTGCAGCACGAACTCGGCGTCGAGCCGGTGCTCGATCTCGTGATGCTGGGCATGGGCGCCGATGGGCACACCGCTTCGCTCTTCCCCGGGACCGACCCGACCGTGGAGGATGCCGCCCTCGTTCGCGCGCCGTGGGTAGAAAAATTGGCAACGCATCGCATCACGCTCACGCCGCACGTCATTAATTCTGCACGTAGCGTCGTCATCGCCGTACAAGGTACCGCTAAAGCGGATACTCTCGCGGCGGTTCTCGACGGTCCGTACCGTCCGGCTGAGTATCCGATTCAAATCGTGGCGCCGCGAGATAAGCGTTTACGATGGTTTCTCGATCGTGCGGCCGCGGCAAGAGTCGTACCTTTAAAATAGAAAAGCCGACGGGCTGCCGGCTTTTCCAAAAGAAGCGAGTTAGAACGAACCGTCAGCGGCGACTACGCACCGCAACAGCTTGCGAAGCAGCAATATCCTTTAACCGCTGCGCAAAGGCGGTAAAGACCGTGCTATTAGCGCTCGCTTCTCCCGCCGGAAGCCCATTCGTCAGCCTGGCTTGGGCGCGAGCGCGCTCCGGACTGAGATTAAAATCCGCGAAATGTTCCGGAGCCGTGCCGGATCCGAGAAAGCGGCCCTGATCGTCAAAGTTTAAGCTGAATTGCCCGCTCTCGGGATTGTCGTTCGTAGGCGCCCCGATGAACGGTGCGGGCATTGTCGGAGCCGAAACCGCCGGCGGATCGGCCAGAGCGGTAAGTGGCATACCGACAGCCACCGTCAAAGCTAGAATCATTGCTCGTCCGCGCGTTTTCATTCTGTCCAAACCCCTTTGAGTGTAAACTGACTCTACCCAAGAGGTACTTCCTTTACACGCCGGCGCAGCGCTATTTTCTCAACAGGTCCGGAACCGTTCCGCGCGGTGCGCTTCCAAGCGAACGCACGTCGACGTTATTTTTCGCCAAGATGTTGCCCGTTACGCGATCGAGTTCGACCAGCGCGTTTTGGACGTCCGTCTGGGCCTGCAATTCGCGATTCCGTTCGTTTGCGAGCATCACCTGACGTTGCAGAACGAAATACGTCGTCGATACGCCGGCGCGAAACCTACGGATTTCGCTTGCCGCCACTCTCTCCGCTGCGACTCGCGCGGCGGTGGCTGCGGTTAAGCGAGCACGCGCCGAGCGATACGATTGAACCGCGTTGCGCGATTCGGTCTGCAAGCGTTGCACGAGCGCAACCTCCTGCGTCACGAGCTGTGCGCGCGATTCGACGGAGGCTTGGTAGTTGGCGCGGGCGACCTTATCGCTGAGCGGAAAGCCGACCGTGGCCGAAATCTGGTATTGCGGATACTGGCCGAGCAAAGCGCTCTTGAACGCCGTCCCGACGTTCCCGACACTGTTCGGCTGCAGCGGAACCGTCAGGCCCGCGCCGGAAACCGGTACGAGCGGTGGCAACCCCGGGGCCGCGGCATTGGCACGCGCTATCAGCGCGTTGATTGAAGAGATTTCCGCGCCGATCACGGAAAACAGCGGCGTCCCTTGCGTATTTTCAACTGCGCCCGCAAAGCCGTTCTCCGTCACCCCGATGTTCAGGTCGATCTGCGGCTTCGTCTGATCTTTATCATAGGCGACCCGCACGTCCTGGCTTCGCAAATTATCCCGTAGTTGCGCGATCTCCGGCCGATTTTTGAGCGCCGCGAGCAAGACGTCATCGAGTCCCGGTTCGGCCGTATTTTCGCCTACAGGGGTAGTCGGAACGAGGTTCGCTACCCAGACCGCATCCGCCGGGTCGCTCAAGATTAATTGCTTGAGCTGATTCTGTCCGCTTGCAACGCTCTGGATCGCAGCAAACACGCTGTATTGAAATTCACTTACCTGCTGATTGGACTGGATAACGTCGACCGGCGCCGAGCGGCCGCCGCTCGCCAGGCGCGCGTCCGACTCGGCCTGCGCCTGAGCTTGACGAAGCGCGTCTTCTTGGATGGCAACGTTCTTCCAAGCAGCAACCAAATTGTCGTACGCCACGCTAACGGTATCGATCGTATTGGAAGCGGTAAGCAGTGCGCTATCGCTCGCTTGATCCGAATCGATGCGCGATAACTGAATCTGCTCCCGCACGTCGTCGATGGCACGCCCGCGCGCGAGCGGTTGCGAATACGTCAACGAGAACGCCGTTTGGTAGTACGGATTGTAGCTGTCGTATAAGGTATTGAGATCGACCCGCTGCGCCGAGGTGTACGCCTGGATGCGACCGCCGCTTTGCGTCAGGCCGGAAACGCCGACGCGGGCGCCCGCCGTAACCTGTTGAGTCGGACCTCCGTTCGGTCCCGTGTTGAAAACCGAAATAGTCGGATTTTGCGTAAACGCGTACGACGGCTGAATCTGAAACTGCAACTCGTATGCCCCGGCCGCAGAAACGATGCGGTAGGCGGCAACGCGACGGTTCGATTGCGAGACGGCAAGATCGGTGTTGTGCGCGAGCGCCATGCCGATCGCGTCTTGCAGCGATAAGCCGACGAACGGTTCATTCACGCCGGCGATCGCGCCGGACGGGACGGCCAAATTTGTAGGCGCGACGGTCGACAGTGCGGGCACGGGCGGTAGCACGAGCGTGTTGCTCTGGATCCGCTGCCCGGGTGCAATGAGTCCCGGGCTGGCCGTCGCGATGGGGGCCGGCGACGGCGTACCACTTGCGAGCGGTGCGGGGCTGGCCGCAGCGACCAGACGCGCGTCACCGGCGTGAAAAAGCGTCGCGAGCGTAAGCGCCACGAGGTGTATCACGAGCTGTGCCTACTTAACCTTAACGGATGTCTCGACGGAAAGTCCGGGACGTAAGAGATATTTTGGATCGGGATGGTCGAACAGTATGCGCACCGGCAGACGCTGCGTAACCTTGACGAAATTTCCGGTGGCATTCTGAGCCGGAACCAGACTAAATTTGTTTTGCGAAGCCGGCGACAGATCTTCGACGTAGCCGACGAACTTCACGCCCTTGTACGCATCGACGTTGATATCGACTTCGTCATTGACGTGCATGTGACCGATCTGCGTTTCTTTGAAATTCGCGGTAACGTAGATGTGGTTCGAGGGAATCAACGTGAGTAACGACTGCCCTGGCGATACGACTTCGCCGATCTCGACGTTTTTCTGCCCGACGTAACCCGTAATCGGGGCGGCGATACGCGTGTAGCCGAGATTGTCGCGCGCCGTTTTCAACTGCGCCAGCAGCGAGCCGACTTGCGCGTTCTGGGCCTGCGCCGTTGCTTGCTCGGCACTGACGCGACTCGGCGCGCTGCTCTCTTGGTAGCGTCCTTGCGCGGTCGTTAATTGAGCCTGAGAAACACCGATTTGCGCTTGTTGACTCGAGGTCGTGAAGCGTTGCGAATCCAGCCTCTGCTGCGCTTGGTCGAGATTCGCTTGCGCGGCGGTGACGTTTGCACGTGCCTGCGCGAACGTCGAACGAGCCTGCTCGTAGGTCGCCCGGTCGGCATCGAGTTGCGTCACCGCCACATCGCCCGTCGACACGAGCGAAGACGTTCGGCGCAGATCCGCGTCCGCGCGCCGCAGTTGCTGCAAAGCACCCGGTATCGCGTCCTGCGCGGCTTTGAATTGGGCCCGGGCGGCGTCGACCGCCGCCACGGCCACCGCGATTTGTTGATCCGAGGCGCGCGCTTGCTCCGCGGCGCCCGTTATTCCCGCGCGCGCCTGAGCGATGCCGCCCGTGTTCTCCAGGTTCTGAGCGTTTTGCGTATCGCGCGTCAGCGTGACGTTCGCGAGTGCCGCTCGTGCCGACGCGCGCTGAGCTGCGACGGCCGCCGCGGCCTGCGCATAGCGATTACCTTCGTCGACGTCGTCGAGTTGCACGAGCACCTCTCCGCGACGCACGCGCTGATTCGTATCGATGAGGACACGGTTCACACGCTCGGCGATCTTACTCGTCACCTGCACTTGATCGGCGTCGATGATGGCGTCGTCCGTCGTCTCGTGCGTGCTCGCGTAGGCAAAGTAACGCACCGCCAAGACGATCGCGACGATAAGCACGACGACGCCGAGCACGATGAGCAACAGCCGTACGGCGGGGCTGGGTCCGCTCCGCGCACGCGTACCTGAATCCGCACTGCCCCGCGCCCCCGCTGCGACGGGTGCCGCAGTCTGACGTGTACCTTCCATGCTAACTCGCTCGTGCTCCATTCAAGAAAATAGCAACCATCGCTGCGACTATCTGCTCCTGAGGCGTTTCATCGAGTTCGACCCAAAGCGTGCGGGCCATAACGTACGAGAAGAAAAGAGACATGAAGGCGCAGCCGAGCAAATTGGGGTCGCCTCGCAGTTCTCCGGCCGCGACCTTCTCGGCAAAAAAAGAGCTGACCCGAACGCGAGTTGCAGTCGGTATACGCCACGCGCAGGTCGTTCCCTCAGGATTTGCGAGCTCTTCGGCCATCGCAATCTTTATGAGGTCTTCCTTCCGGCGTACCGCGTCCACGGCGTATTGGCCGAGCAGGCGTAGCTGCTCGTCGACGGTCGCGCAGCGCCGCACGTTATCGAGCGCTTCCGGAAAGCTCGTTTCGGCATTGTAGTGGTCGAGCATAGCCGCAAGTAGCTGCTGCTTCGTACCGAAATGCCGAAAGACCGTCGCTTCGTTTACTTCCGCGCGATCGGCGACTTGACGTGTGGTCGTTCCGCGGCTCCCCTTCGTCGAATACAACGCTCGGGTAGCGGCTAAAATGCGTTGCCGCGTATCGAGCACGTCCACTTTGCCGTCCAGGTCGGCCGCCGGCAACATTCTAGTGTCCCGGCCCGTAAATAGCGTGGCAGTCGCTCCGCGCTTTTCCGCCGTCGCTGCGTCGCTCATCGCTTAAATTGCGCTGCAATTCTGCGCTCTTCGCTCCTTGCGACGACGAAAAATCGCTGTCGCTTTGTGCCACGCTATTTACGGGCCAGGACACTAGCGCTTCTCGCGGGTAAAGACGCTATCGTCGATTGCAACGTTGGTCAGATAGTCGCCGTACGTCGCTTCGGCAGCCGCATGCACGAACGGGATACGAATCGTCGCGTGCTGTTTCGCAAGGACCGTGAAGCCGCCGACGGATTGATACTCCTGCGACATCGCTATTACGCCACCGTTGTAGTAGTGCCAGTCCATCTCGTCGATTTGCCAAGACGCCGGATCGACCGCTACATCCTCATGATCGATCATACCACGTACCTTTTGAACGAGCCGCACTACGATGTCGTGGTGGCCGGCGACCATCCGCCGTCCGGCGAGCGACAGATCGAAACGGCGCATCCAACTTATAGGATCGTCGATGTCCGAGTAGATTTTATCGAAACCTTTGGCGTAAGACGGCACCCTGTCGAAGACGACTTCGAAATTATTGGGGCGCTTGAAATACGTCGTGCCGTCGAGATGCTGAGACACGTACGGAAAGCTACGCAACCGCAAGTCGACCCGCACTTGCGCTTGATACGAATGCATGTCGGCGTTCTGCGAGATGATGTTGGCGACGATCTCTTCCGGCGCAATCTCCGTAGCCGCCGATGCACGGTTCGCGATGAAACCGATCAGTGCGCCGACACACGCCGCCAGGATCCGTTTACGGCCGCGCGTGTGCCCCGGCACGCGTTCCGCCACGAACGGGCGCTCGAGCGGCTGCGAAGCCGCCTCGATCGTAAAGAGTTTGTCTAAAGCCGTCACGCGCAGGGCTGCTAGGAGCGAGGGATTCGACGCCCGCAAGACGACCGTCGCACCATGCTGCCGCGCGTCGCGCAAGAGCCTAATCAAGAAGGCGATCACCGGAGTTTCAAGTTCGTTCAAAGCGTCGAGGTCGAGCGAGAGCCGCTGTTCACCGTTCTGCAGGGCTTCCTTGACGGTCGCGCGGATGACGTTTAGGGCAGCCGGCAATAGAGGCGGCGAAAGTGTATAAGCGGTCATTGAAAACCTCGGCCGGTCACGGCCACTAGATCAAGCGGGTACTTGCATGCGAGACTGTAGCATGAGAATGACGCCCATGCAAGTACCCGCTTGCATTCGAAATTGCTAACCGGCGCAACGGTAACGTCACTCCTGCGAAGGTGCGGCTTGGGGGAAGCGAGCGTCGTGCTGCGGGGGCTAGATGACGGCCCGACCGTTCTGCTCAACGCCGCGGCAGAACCGTATCCGGCGAGTATGATCAAAGTCCCGATTGCGATGGCGCTGGCGGCCTTGGCTGCAAGGGGAACCGTGCGCTGGGAGGACACCGTAACGGTCGAAGCGCGGAATATGACCGCCAACGACGCCCCTTCGGCGTTCGTCGCCGGCTACAGCGCAACGCTCGCGCAATGCGTGGGCGCCATGCTATCGCGCTCCGACAACGTCGCCACGAACGTCCTCATCGACGTCATCGGACGCGAGATCCTCACCCTCGGTTGCCGGCAGTTCGGCCTCGAGCGAACCGCCGTGCGACGAAAACTCTCCGGCGCATCGCCTCTCATCGACGACCTTGCAGCGCACGGCCGCAACGCTCATCCGCCGCTCGACTGCGCACGGCTCTTCGAGCGCATCGCGCAGGACGCCGCACCATATCGCATCGTCCGAGACGCACTGCTCGCGCAGTGCTGGAACGATAAACTCTCGCGCGGCTGGGACGCTCGGGATACGTTCGCACACAAGACGGGCGACACGGACGCAACCTCGCACGACGGCGGCATCCTTACCCTGGCAGGCGGACGCCGCTACGTGGTCGTCGTGTATTCGACCTTGGCTTCGAACGCCGACACCGATCGCCGCTTTACGGCCTTTGCGCGCGGTCTCAGGCGGCTGCTCGTGGACCCGTAGCTTCTACGCATCGCGCTCGAAAGCGGCGAAACAGCACCCGGCGACGAAACCGCCCGCCGCGTAGAGTCCGATCGTTAGTGCCCGGGTAACGGGCATCCGGTTTGTCGTCGCATCGCTTAACCCCAAGGGACCCGGCAGGGCTACTGCCCCGAGACCCCCGCCGATTCCGAGCAGCACGCCGTTACGTACCGCCCGCCGGGGTCCGGCGAACGCGCAGAGCGCGAAGTAAGCTGCGTTCGAAACCACGTCTCCGAGCAGCGTGAGGGTGTAAAGACGGCTTCCCGTAGGTACCTCGGCGCCGAGCGCCCTCAGTAACTTCGCCAATGCTTGCATTCCGAGTAGATCGATGCGAGGCGCATCCGCCGCCGCGCGCCGCACGGCTTCGTGCAGTAGCGTCGTCGTCAGGGCCCCGGCGGCGCCCGAGACCAGCGCTTTCGTCACTGTCCCTGCCAGTCCGTAAAGGGAGCCGGATTGCGGTACGGAGGTCCGGCCTCGAGCGTGATATCCGTATGCTGCGCGAGCCCGATAGCGCGCGGATCGCCGCGATACGGTTGAAGATCGACGTACACCCGCAGTGCGCCGGCCTTCACGCGCGCGGCGCCGGCCGCCGTGCGCGAAAGCGGTACGCCCCAAATATCGAAAAAATTGCCCAGCGTGAAGCTTCGAAATGCCGGCGCTTCGACGTGGATGATCCCGTCCGCCGTGTGCGTGTGAAGCCAGTAGAGGCATTGCCCGACGATCGGCCGTCCGACGTCGTCCGGTACGGTGACGGAACGGCCATGCTCGAAGAGCGCGAGGTGCTGGTGGATGTGAAAGACCGAGCCCTCGGCACGATCGCAACGAATACCGTCGATCGTCTCGCCCGTCGGAGCCGCCGCCAGTGCGACGGCGCCCATCGCGAGCAACGAGCTTAAGGCAAGCGCCACGACACGCGCGCGCGGGGGAAGCGTCATACGCACGCCGTTCGGCCCTCGACCCAGCCTTTCTTGTCACCAGCTTCCCGCGCAGGAGCCCCGATCGGGTTGGCGGCGAGGCGCGCCGCGACCGAAATCAGAGCGTGCCCTCGTAGCGAGCAACGATTTCCCGCGCCAAGCTCAGAGCCGCTAGACGAACCTCCGGCGGTTCGAGAATCTCCGCTTCGGCACCCCACTTTAGCGCCCAGCGCACGAACTCGCCCGGATCGGAGACGACGTAAGCAATTTCGATGCCGCCATCGGAACGTTCGGTCAGGGTACGCTCGCGCACGACGCGATCCGCCCGGGCCGCACCCGCAACGACGGCCGAATAACGCATCGTGACGCGCGTAACTTCGCCCGAATCCATAATCCCGCTCACCGAACGCGCGGCGAAGCCTTCGATATCGAAATCGTCCGGTATCGAATAGCGCTGCGGCGCGATGCGCACTTCGGACACGTTGTCGAGCGCGAAGACGCGCTTGGCCCCGCGCCCCCGATCGTGCGCGACGGCATAGACACGGCCACCCGAAACGACGAATCCGTAGACCTCGACGTGGCGAAGCGATCGTTTGCCGGCCTTATCGATATACGAGAAGCGCACGCTCTGACGATCTCGCTGCGCACGCTGCAGAACGTCGAAGTTGGCGCTTCGTTCGCCGTCGAGATGAGGATCGGCCAGATGCACGCGTACCGCGGATTTCGCCGTCGCGCGATTCGCGCCGGCACCCGCAACCGCGGTGAGTTTTTCGGCGACCTCGTCCATCGAGGCCCCGATGTTGCCTCCGAGAGAGTTTGCGATGCCTTTGAGCGCGAGTAACCCGAACAACTCGTTACCCGAGAGCTCGAGCCTACGCAGCGAGTAGCCGGCGTCGAAGCCGTAGGTGCCGCTCGGACGGTCGTAGCGCCAAGGAAAACCGGCCTCGGCAAGTGTCGCCAGATAGCGCCGCAGGCTACGCGTGCTCGGGGGATGGTCGGGATCGATCCGCGTCTTGAGGGCACCCAGCGTATGGCGTCCCTCGTCGATCGCGGCCAAAAGCCGCAAGAGGAGCGCGATTTTCGGTATTTTCGGCGCCATCGTCGTCGCCCTACGCGAGTAAGACGTCTGCAAGCTCTCCCGTATCGCTCACGGAGAGGTCGATTCCGTCGTCCGGCACGCGGTCGGCTTGCCGGGCGGGACCGTACTCCGAGGGCCGCGAGAGGAAAGCCGTACGCAATCCGAGCGCTGCGGCGGCGTGAAGATCCGCGCCGTGCGCGGCGACGAGCATGACGTCCTGCGGCGCCAGACCGAGCAGCGCGACCGCACCGAGATACGTTTCGCGATCGGGCTTATAATGCGCGAAGAGTTCCGCTGAAAAGAGCGCGTCGAAGCGGATACCCGAGGAGCGCATCAGGTCGATCAAAAGTGACACGTTGCCGTTCGAAAGCGTGCCGAGGATGTAGCGCGCGTGCAGGCGCTCCAGGCCGGCGACGACGTCGGGCCACGGCCGGAGTTCGTGCCAGCGGCGGACGATCCACGCGCGATCTTGCTCGCTTAGCGGCGGCAATGCAAAGCGCATGGCGAGTTCGTCGAACGAAGCGGCGTGCAGTTCATCGAGATTGTGCCATGTCGTTTCCCCACGGCGCACGCGCGCCATCGACGGCGCATATGCGGCGCGCCACGCATCGACGAAACTCTCCCATTCGCACGCGATCGCCCGCTCGTTACCGAACGTCCGCAGAGCCGTGACGAGACTCGTGCGCCAATCGAACAACGTGCCGAAGACGTCGAAGAGCAACGCGCGAACGTGCGGAACGGGCATATCAGTGTGGGGTGGTTTCGACCGGTGCTTGCAAGCCGAGCTCGCTCGCCGTAATCTCGCGCATCTTATATTTCTGTACCTTGCCTGTCACGGTCATTGGGAACTCCTGCGCGAAACGAACGTAACGCGGCACTTTGTACGCTGCGATCCGTTGCCGACAGTAGGTGCGCACGCCGTCCGCGTCGAGTTCGGCGCCGTCGCGCAGAATGATCCAGGCACAAATTTCCTCGCCGTACTTTCCGTCCGGTACGCCGATCACGGCCACGTCTTGCACGCTCGGATGCGTATACAAAAACTCCTCGATCTCGCGTGGATACACGTTCTCGCCGCCGCGAATCAACATATCCTTCGTACGCCCGATCACGCTCACGTAACCCGCGTCGTCCATCGTCGCGATATCGCCCGTATGCATGAAGCGCGCCGCGTCGATTGCCAGCGCCGTGGCTGCAGGATCGCTCCAATATCCGAGCATCACCCCGTAACCGCGCGTGCACAGTTCCCCGGGCGCGTTGCGAGGTACCACGCGGTTGCGCTCGTCGACGATTTTCACTTCGGTGTGCGGATGAACGCGACCGACGGTTTGCGTCCGTTTCTCGAGCGGATCCTCAGGCATCGTCTGCAGCGACACGGGCGACGTTTCCGTCATGCCGTAACAGATCGTCACCTCGCTCATGTGCAATTCGCTCCGGACGCGTTTCATGATCTCGATCGGGCAGGGCGAACCCGCCATGATACCCGTTCGCAGCGAACGGACGTCGTACGTCGCAAGGTTCGCGAGTGCCAACTCCGCGACGAACATCGTCGGCACCCCGTACAGCGCGGTACAACGTTCGCGCGCCACGGCTTCGAGCGCAAGCGACGGATCGAACGTCGCGCTCGGAATAACGAGTGTCGCGCCATGGGTGACGATCGCGAGGTTGCCGAGCACCATGCCGAAGCAGTGATAGAACGGTACGGGTACACAGATGCGATCGCAATCTTCGTAATGGCATCGCTCGCCGATGAAATAGCCGTTATTGAGAATGTTATGGTGCGAGAGCGTCGCGCCCTTAGGAAAGCCGGTCGTGCCGGAGGTGTATTGAATGTTCACCGCTTCATCGAATTGCGTCGCAGCCAACCGGTCCGCCAGCATCTCGCCAGATACACCTTCCGCTGCGGTAAGAACGTCGCCGTAGCGCATGGCGCCGAAGAGAGGAGCCGTCAATTCTTCGTCGCCGATTAAAACGACGATTCGCAACGCCGGCAGTTCGGCGCGCAACTCGCGCAGCATGTCGACGTATTCGCTCGTCTTATAGCGAATCTGCGTCAACAGCACGGAGACTCCACTCTCACGCAAAACGTAGCCCGCTTCCGAGCGGCGATACGCGGGATTGATATTGACGAGGATCGCGCCGATCTTCGGCGTCGCAAATTGCGCGACGACCCACTCGAAGTTATTGGTCGACCAAATGCCGACGCGGTCCCCCGGCGCAACGCCGATGGCGATGAGACCGCGCGCAAAGACGTCGGTCGCCGCACGCAGTTCGCGATAGGTCAACCGCGAATCTTGATGCAGCGATACGACGGCTTCGTTATCCGGATACGTCGCCGCGATCCGGTCGAAGTGTGCGCCGATCGTCTCACCCAGTAGCGGGACGTCGCTCGCGCCCGATGCATAGCTGACTGCGCTCATGCGGCTCACTCCAAGCCCGGCGCCCGCTTCTCCTTTTGCGGCGCGGTTTCGAAACAAATTCGGGTCGCGCCGCCTACATAGGATATTACGAACTCACGGAGGTTCCCAGCGATGATTAAACCGCACTCGACCGATCGACGCGAACAAGCCCTGCCGACCACGATCCGCGACCCCAAACATGAAGCGAGTTTCTTCGGTTGGGGACCGCGCGTGCGGTACTGACGCTACGCACGAGCCCGCTGGGCCGGCCCGCAGTTATTCGGGATCGGCGAACAACAACTCGAGATCTTCACGCGTCAGCGATTTCGCGAGCGCACCGTCCGCTTTGATGACGTTGCGCGAGAGATTAGCTTTACGCTCGGCAAGCGCCCGAATCTTCTCCTCGACCGTACCGCCCGATACGAGCCGGTACGCGGTTACTGCTCGATGTTGTCCGATGCGATGCGTCCGGTCGATCGCCTGCCGCTCGACGGCCGGATTCCACCAGGGGTCGTACAGGATAACGTAATCGGCGGCCGTCAGCGTCAAGCCGACGCCTCCCGCTTTGAGCGAACACAGAAAGACGGGCGGACCTGCCGGATCCATGAAGCGCGCGACCTCGTCTTGGCGATCTCGATCTTTGGTCGAGCCGTCGAGGTAGCCGTAGCCGAGTGCCCGCCGGTCGAACTCCGCCCGCATGATGCGCAGCATCGATGCGAACGCGCTAAAGACGAGTAACCGATGGCCGCCGGACAGTATCTCGTCGACCGTTTCCAAGAAGGCGTCGAACTTCGCCGACGCCTCAGGCTCGTTCAAATACTCGGGGAACAGCAAGCCCGGGTGTGCGCATATCTGCCGCAGCCGCGTCAACGCAGCGAGCACGTGAACGGTCGAGCTTTCGATTCCCTGTTGGTCGACGAGCGCGAAGACGTCGCGCCGCGCGGCTTCGGCGACACCGCGGTACAGGCGCCGTTGCAGCGGCGACAGATCGCACGCGAGCGACACTTCGGTCCGCTCGGGAAGTTCCGGTGCGACATCTTCCTTCGTTCGCCGTAGCAAGAACGGTTCGAGTCGCGAACGCAGCGTCGCCGTCGTCACCTCGTCCTGTTCGGCGATCGGAATTTCGAAGCGGCGCCGGAACGAGGACTCGCTGCCGAGCAAACCGGGCTCGACGAACGCGAAGATTGCCCACAAATCGCGCAGCGAATTCTCGACGGGCGTTCCTGTAAGCGCGAGCCGGTGGTCCGCGTGTAGTCCGCGCACGACGCGAGCGATTTGCGATGAAGGGTTCTTCGCGTTCTGCGCTTCATCGAGGATCAGCGTGCGGAAGTTGAATTGAGAGAGCTGCTGCGCATCGAGCCTGGCGAGCGCGTAGGAGGTGATGACGACGTCGGCTTTCGGAACGTCCTCGTAGCGCGCGGCGCGCTCGCTGCCGGACTGCAGCCTCAGCGTTCGCAATTCGGGTGCGAAACGCTCGATCTCGGTCTGCCAGGTATGCGTCACGGATGTCGGCGCGATGACGAGCGAGGGAGCTCCACCGTCGAGCTGCTTACGGCGCAAGAGATAGCTAACGACCTGAACGGTCTTGCCCAAACCCATCTCGTCAGCCAGGATGCCGCCGAAACCGAACTCCGCCAGGTAGGCGAGGAAATCGAGCCCCCGCTGCTGATAGCCGCGTAACGATCCGTTCGTCAACTCGGGCGGTTCGACGGTCGTAATGCCTTGAAAATCGCGCAGTTTTTCGCGCATGCGCTCGACTTCGGGCGGCAAAGAGACGCTGCCGAAGTTGTCGTGCAATTCGTCTCGCAACGCGAGCAGCGCGGCTAGGCCGCTATGGCGGCGTTCCGCAATGTCGCTCAGAATATCGTTGCGTTCCCGCAGCTTCGCGACGTCGATCAGTTTGCCGCGCACCTCTGCGAAACGGCCGCTAGACGAGAGGAGCGCCGCAAGTTCTTTTGCCGTAAGCGCATCGCCCGAACCGCCGACGAAGACGTCGACCTTTAGTTCGAACCAATTCGCGTCTTCACCGGAGCGCTCCGCGACGACGTTGATATCGAGCGCCGTCGTGCCGCGCGCGAGATCCGTCAAGCCCGGATCCAGCCTCCGATCGAGATCGGTCCAAGTCGGCAGTATCTCGCGCACGAAGAGCGCCGCGCGATCGGCTCCATGCAAGGCGAATCCGTCGCTCGAGCGGGGCACGAAACCGGCATCGATCAACCGGGTGCGCAGCGCCGCAGCGCGTTCGTTCGTGAAGCGCACGAAACGCTCTTCATGCGGCGCGATCGCACCGAGCACGGTGTATGGAGCGCGCGCGCCCGTCTCACGATCGATGAACGTGAGGTCGGCGATGAGGGCACCGGTCGACCAGCCGAGCGCGATCTCGGCCGACGGTTTCTGCGCATCGACGATGCCGAGCCCGGTGCGATCCTCGGCGGTCAGAAACGGGGCGACGCGCGCAATGGTACGCGGCGTAAGGGGCTTGGCGCTGTGCCCGTTCGGCGCGCGCGCCGCCTCGATCGCCTTCTTCGCATCGAAGCTGCCGTCGACGAGGTAGGCGGCGCGTTGCGTGCCGATCCACGCCGGCGGCCCGTCGAGCAACAACGCGCGGTCGGCCGGAATGCGCACGCCGTCGAGACCTTCGAAGAGTGGCGCGAAGGCGCCGTTGTGGCGAACGGCGCGCAGAGCGACGCCGCGCAAATCGACGCGAAACTCGGGAAGTTCCGAAGGGTGATGTCCGGCCGACGGATCGGGGTCGAAGCGCAAGCGCGGGTGGCGGGCGAGCCGGAACAGCGCCCGGGCGAGCGCGCGCGGTGCTTGGCGGCCGCCGAAAGCATCGTTGACGGCTTCGTCGCGCATCAATTCGCGATCGACCTCATCCCAGTCGTCGATCGGGGTTGCATCCATCATCGCGACGACGGACGCCGCGTCGCGAACGACGCCGCGTAAGCGAGGCGAATCGAGCACGAGCGAGGCCGAAAAAGTCGCACCGTCGGGCGAGGAAAACACGGGCCAAACGCTACGTGCGCGAAGCTGCTTCGTCTCGATGCGCGGTGACGGTAACCAGCTTAAATCGGGTTCGGCAGCAGCGGGCTCTTCGACGATCTCGGTCTGAGAGCGCACGCTCTCGAGCGTCGCGACTACGTGTTCGCAAATGCCGCTTCCGCCGCAAGAACAGACTGCCCGGAGCGCCAGCGGCCCCGTGCCTGTGCCCCACTCGACGAGCACTTCGCGCGAACCACGCGGATCGGCAACCGTCGATTCGAGTTTGAGATCCTCGACGGCTCGCAACGTGACACGCTTCGCCTCGACGAGAGCGAGAGCCGTACGCACGAGATCGCGTGCGAACCAGGAGCCGATGACTGCCGGTAAGCGCGAACGCCACGTCGCAAACGGCGTCAGAGCGAACCTCCGGCGAAACCGACCTGTAACGATGCGATGCCCGCGACGTTGGACGTCGCGGGCATCGCCATGTGCCGAATCAACAGACGGCTAGTTGACGGTGAGCTCCGGCGAAGGCGCCGCGGGCGGCTCGACCGACGGGATTTTCGAGAAGCGTAGCTTCTCGGGATTATCCGGATTGATCTCCGCTAAAATCCGGTCGCCGGTGACGAAGGTGCCCTTGATAAGCTCTTCGGCGAGTTCATCCTCGACTTCACGCTGGATCGCGCGCCGCAGAGGGCGAGCCCCGAACTGCGGATCCCAACCCTTGCGAGCGAGCAACGCTTTCGCCTCGTCCACGACTTCGAGGTGCATCTCTTGCGCCTTGATTTCGCGAATGACTTTTTCGAGTTCCAGCGATACGATCTCTTCGATCTGCTCGCGGGTCAACTGATGGAAGACGACGACTTCGTCGATCCGGTTGAGAAACTCGGGTCGGAACGTGTGCTTGACCTCCTCCAGCACCTTGCCCTTCATCCGCTCGTAAGCCGCCTGATCCATTTCCCCGGTGGACTTTTGGGGCCGGAAGCCGATGTCGGTCGTGGTCTGCATCCCCGATGCACCGACGTTCGAGGTCATGATGATCACCGAGTTCTTGAAGTCGACGACGCGACCCTGAGAATCCGTCAAACGGCCGTCCTCGAGAACTTGCAGTAGCAAGTTAAATACGTCGGGATGCGCCTTTTCGATCTCGTCGAGCAGGACGACGCAATAGGGACGCCTTCGCACGGCCTCGGTTAGCTGGCCGCCCTCTTCATACCCGACATAGCCTGGCGGTGCGCCGACCAGCCGCGAAACCGCATACTTCTCCATGTACTCCGACATGTCGATACGAATCATCGATTCTGCATCGTCGAAAAGATACTCGGCCAGGCTACGCGCGACTTCCGTCTTACCGACACCCGTCGGTCCCAAGAAGATGAACGACCCGATCGGACGTTTGGGGTTTTTGAGGCCGGCCCGCGAACGGCGAATCGCTCGCGTTACGACTTCGATCGACTCGTCTTGCCCGACGACACGCTTGTGAAGCTGTTCCTTCATCGAAAGCAACTTGGCGGTCTCGGCCTGCGCGAGTTTCGATACGGGAATCCGCGTCCAAGAACTGACGATATAGGCAATATCGTCTTCGGTAACCTTGAGCGTCTTCTCGCCCTGCAATTTACGCTCGTGCCACTCTTGCTCGAGGCGCTGCTTTTCGAGACGCAGTTTTTCTTCGCGATCGCGGATGGCGGCCGCTTTTTCGAATTCCTGCGATTTGACGACCGCTTCTTTCTCCGTCTTCACCTTACGGATCTGGTTTTCGATCTCGCGCACTTCCGGCGGCGGCAGCGTCGCTTGCAATCGAACGCGTGAACTCGCCTCGTCTATGAGATCGACAGCCTTATCGGGCAAGAACCGGTCGGAGATATAACGATCGGAAAGCTTAGCCGCAGCCACCAGCGCCTCGTCCGTAATCGTTACCTTATGATGCGCTTCGTAGCGGTCACGCAGACCCTTGAGAATCTCGACCGTTTCATCGACCGACGGCTCGCCGACCATAACCGGCTGGAAGCGCCGCTCGAGCGCGCTATCCTTTTCGATGTGCTTGCGAAACTCGTTGAGGGTCGTGGCGCCGATGCATTGCAATTCACCTCGCGCGAGCGCGGGCTTGATGATATTGCTCGCATCGATCGCGCCTTCGGCGGCTCCGGCTCCGACGAGCGTATGCAGCTCGTCGATGAAGAGAATAATCTCGCCCGCAGCTGCCCGGATTTCATCCATGACGCGCTTCATGCGTTCTTCGAATTCGCCGCGATATTTCGTGCCGGCGACCAGACCGGCAAGATCGAGCGTGATGACCCGTCGCTCGCGCAGCGGCTCCGGCACTTCGCCCTTGATGACGCGTTGCGCCAAACCTTCGGCAATCGCCGTTTTTCCGACTCCCGGTTCGCCGATCAGCGCAGGATTGTTCTTCGTGCGGCGCGCGAGAATCTGAATAACGCGCTCGATTTCGCTGGCACGGCCGATGACGGGATCGAGTTTGTTATCACGCGCCAGCGTCGTGAGATCGCGACCGTACGCGTCGAGGGTCGGCGTTTTCGACTTGCCTTTCGGCGCAACCGGTTGCCCTTCGGCGCCCAGTAACGACGTTGTTTGAACGCGAACTTTAGCTGGATCGACTCCGAGATTCGTCAGCACGCGCGCGGCGACGCCCTCGCCTTCACGGATGAGCCCGAGCAACAGATGCTCCGTGCCGATATAATTGTGATTGAGTTGCCGCGCTTCTTCAAACGCCAGCTCGATAACGCGCTTCGCACGCGGCGTGAAGACCATCTCTTGCTGAACGGTCTGCCCGCCGCGGCCGACGATCGCCTCAACCTCTTGCCGGACCTTCGCTAAATTGACCCCGAGCGTTTCGAGGACTTTTGCGGCCAAGCTTTCGCCTTCGGAGATGATGCCGAGCAAAATATGCTCGGTTCCGATGTAATTGTTTCCGAGTCGCTGCGCTTCTTCCTGAGCGAGGACAATGCTGCGCCTCGCACGCTCGGTAAACGGTTCCCACATTGACATACTATTTAAGACTCCCTGTCCGCCGGCCACGTTCGGCCTCACGGGAACGTTACACCTCGACTTGCCGCTTGGCGGCCTATACCCTTTGTCGGCATGTCGAGGTGCTTCCGCCGTGTCCGGCCATAACCGCGGGCGGGAGTCGTAAAGTTTCGCGTTTCTGCAGGTGTGCCGTTGGCCTGGCAAAAGTATCCTGGAACCGGTGTGTAAAACGACGTAGTACTTGTGGTGAAGCGAATAGACAAATACGGCAGTACGCAGGCTAACCAAGGAAGCGGCAGCCCGCCGCCCCGTGAGCAGCGTTCCATAGCCGAGCCGCAGCAGCCCGCTGCGGGAGTTTCGCGTCAGAGCAGCGTTACAAAGGTGTCCCACACCCTGAGCATCGCCCTGGCGGAGCGCTTGGAAGAGTTCGCGTTCTTTCAGCGCGTCAGCGAGAGCGCGGTTATCGAACACGCGCTATCCGCGTTCTTCGCCCAGAGCGACGACGATGCAAAGCTAGGCGAGCAACTCCGCAGCGGCGGCGCAGGCCGCCGCCGAAAACGCTAAACCTACCGCACGCCCCGCCGCAGAGACGCGCCTTGCTCGCGCAAGAACTCGCCGACCGACTCGTCGGAGGTACGATCGAACATCAGCGTCAACGCGATTTGAACGATCGAGCTTTCCGACAATCGCTCTTCAAAGGCAATCCGGCGCAGTCGTTGACCGACGTCGCTGGATACGTTAACGGAGAGCTTGACTGAGCTGTCCACCGAACTATCGGTGAAGGTGTCGAGCGACTTCATCCTTGTCCGCATCCACCAATATTCATTAACTATGAAGAACGACCTGCTAGCCGATGGTCAACTCTTACGGCGAAGCCCTGCTCCTCGGTCGCGCAACAGCTTTCCGAGTTCGCCGTCGTCCTTGCCGTCGAAAAAGGCCCGCAGCGAAAACTCGATGACGGCGCTCTCGCTGATGCGTTCGCGAAAGGCGAAGTGCCGCAGCCGTTCCGCAATCTCGGCGTCGAGCGTGTGTGAAACGGTCGAGAGTTTGAGCGGCTTCCGAGCGGCGCCCACGTCGCCGTCGACCCGGTCGGCTCGTCCGTTATGGTCGTGCGCTGCGCCGTCGAGAGACGACTCGGCAGCTCCATCCGTCGAATGCGCCACGACGCCGTTCCCTGCTATTTTCTTCGACACACCATTCAGAGTTGTTACCAACGACCAACTACTCCTCCGTAACTAGTTGTGAGTATTATGCTTCCTAAAAAAACCTCAGTAACATAGCATGCAACTCGTGCTTTCCTCTCATGCAAGATTTCCTTCGCCTGGTTGCGATCGACTGTAATCTCGCTGAGCCGGCCTTGAGCTGGAAACTTCGGCTGAGTCGGCGTACTCTGAACTGGTATGCCGACACAAGAAGAAGTCCGCGAAGCCCTCAAGACCGTGGAAGACCCCGAGCTTCACATGGGAATTATCGACCTCGGCCTCATCTACGGCGTCGACGTAGCGGGTGCTAAGAATGAAGACGTCACCGTGACGATGACGCTTACTTCGCCGATGTGCCCCGTCGGGCCGATGTTCAAGGAAGCCGTCGAGAGCCGCGTGCGCTCGCTCGACGGTGTGGAACGAGCGGCGGTCGAGATTACCTTCACGCCGCCTTGGGACCCGCGTACGATGGCCAGTGACGACGCCAAGGTGCTGCTCGGCATCTGGTAGCGGAGGACGGGCCCGGCCGAGCCGTCCGCTAGCAGGGCGCGGAAAAACTCCCCGCGCCGTCTCGGACCCGCCTGTTCCGCCGAAAGATCGCGAAGGATTTTCAGCCGAACCGAGGAGCGCGAATGACGAGTCATTTGAGCGACGAGCAACGAAGGGTCGGGCGAAAAGACGAGCGAGATTATGGTGCGAATTTCTGAATCGGTACACTAGGGATGCGAAGGCAACTGATCTAGCGGAGCGCCGTCAGAGGGCGCACGCGCCGGCGGGCGAGGATGCCAATGCTCGACAGCACGCGCGCGGAAAGCGCACGGCCCGGGAGCGAATCGATGCACTGGTCGATGCCGAGTCCTTCGTCGAACTCGGGATGTTCGCCGTTCACCGCTCGACCGCGTTCGGTTTGGGCGAGCGTGAGTTTCTCGGTGACGGCGTCGTAACGGGACGCGCGACCATCGGCGGCCGGCAAGTTTTCTTGTTCTCGCAAGACTTCACGGTCCTGGGCGGCTCGCTCGGCGAAGTTTTTGCCGAAAAGATTTGCAAAGTGATGGATCTTGCGCTCAGTACCGGCTCGCCGATGATCGGTATTAACGATTCCGGGGGCGCGCGCATCCAAGAAGGCGTCGTGAGCCTCGGTGGCTACGCCGAAATTTTCTGGCGCAACGTGAGTGCGAGCGGCGTGATACCGCAAATCTCGCTCGTAGCAGGACCGTGTGCCGGCGGCGCGGTCTATTCGCCGGCCATTACCGATTTTACGCTCATGGTCGAAGGCATCTCGCAGATGTTCATCACGGGACCGGAAATCATCAAGACCGTCACGGGCGAGGACGTGACCTTCGAAGAGCTTGGCGGCGCCCACACCCACGCGACCAAGAGCGGCGTCACGGATCTCATCGCCCGCGATGAAGACGACATGACGGAGCAAACGAAGCGCCTGCTGTCGTTCTTGCCGCAAAATAATCTCGACCCGGGACCGCGTTACGCATGTGACGACGACCCGGAACGGCTCTGCCCCGAGCTGGACGATCTCGTCCCCGAATCACCGAACAAGCCGTACGATATAACGGCTGCCATTCGCGCCGTCGTGGACGACGGCGACTACTTCGAAATCGGGGCCTTGCACGCGCCGAACATCTCGATCGGGTTCGGTCGTATCGACGGCGCGTCGCTCGGGGTCGTAGCAAATCAGCCCAAGGTAATGGCCGGCGTGCTCGATATCGCCTCGTCCATCAAGGCCGCCCGTTTCGTGCGCTTTTGCGACGCGTTCAACATCCCGCTCCTTACGTTCGTCGACGTCCCCGGCTTCTTACCCGGCACGTCGCAAGAATACGGCGGCATCATCAAACACGGGGCCAAACTGCTGTACGCATTCGCCGAAGCGACCGTGCCCAAGATTACGGTCATCACGCGCAAAGCGTACGGAGGCGCCTACGACGTTATGGCGAGCAAACATATTCGGGCCGATTATAACATCGCTTGGCCGACGGCAGAAATCGCCGTCATGGGCGCCGCCGGCGCCGTCAAGACGATTTTCCGGCGCGATATCGCGCAAGCCGCAGACCCCGCCGCCCGGGAGGCCGAACTCATCGCCGACTACGAGCACCGCTTCGCCAATCCGTTCATCGCTGCCAGCCGTGGTTACGTGGACGACGTCATCGACGCCGGCAGTACGCGGCGCGCCGTCTCGCGGGCTCTGCGCATGCTGGCAGACAAACGCGTCGAGCGCCCGAAGCGCAAGCACGGTAACATTCCGCTGTAGAGGCGTTCGCGGCGGATCCGTGTGAATATCAGCGGCGTGGCGTTGTTGGACGGAAAAACCGCTCTCGTGACCGGCGTAGCGAACCGGTGGAGCATCGCGACCGGCATCGCGCGCGAGTTACGCGGACACGGGGCCCGCATCGTGCTGACCTACCAGGGCGAGCGCGTCCGGAGCGAAGTCGAAAAGCTGGCGCGCGAACTGGAAGGAGCCGCCTACGCGTGCGATGTGAGTTCGGACGAATCGCTGGCGGAGTTGGCCGGCCGTATAAAGGCCGAGCACGAGCGGCTCGACACCCTCGTTCATTCGATCGCTTTCGTCAATAAGGAAGATCTCGTCGGCAAAGTATATACGACGACGCGTGCGGGTTTCGCCCTCGCGGCCGATATTTCGGCGTTCTCGCTCATTGCGTTGACGAACGCACTCGAGCCGGTGTTGGCCGAGGGCGCGAGCATCATCGCACTCACCTATCTTGGTTCGACCGCGATCGTTCCGAACTATAACGTGGCGGGCATCGTAAAAGCGGCTTTGGAGTCGATCGTACGGTATCTTGCGTACGATCTCGGCGAGCGCGGAATTCGGGTGAATGCAATTTCGGCCGGGCCGATCAGCACCGCAAGCTCGCGCCAAGTTAAAGATTTTAAAAAGATGCTCGACAAAGTGTCGGCCGCCGCTCCCCTGCGCCGCAACGTCACGCCCGAAGACGTCGGGAAGACCGCCGTCTTTCTCGCTTCCGATCTTGCCGCCGCGGTTACGGCCGACGTTCACTACGTCGATGCGGGCTTCCATGCGATGGGCATGTATCCGGAGGGCGGCTCCACACGATGAGCTCCGCGCCGACGGACGAAGAGCTCGCCGCAATCGCCGCGGCGTTGCAACGTTACATGCCGGCGCAAGAAGCGGCGAGCGTAGACTTCACGCTGTCGCGTTGGCTGCTAAGCGCACGCGAAGAAGCGCGCGCAGCGACGCTACCCGCAACGTGGAAGCGCTAGCGGCGTGCGGCGCCTGCTGATTGCCAACCGCGGGGAGATCGCGCTGCGCATCATGCGCACGGCGCGCGAGATGGGACTCGCCACGATCGCCGTCTATTCCGAAGCCGATCGCGATGCGTTGCACGTCCGCTACGCAGACGAAGCGTACGTATTGGGGCCGGCCGCTCCGGCCGCAAGTTATCTGAGTGTCGAACGTATCCTCGAACGTGCGGCCCGAGCCGGGGCCGACGCCGTTCATCCCGGCTACGGCTTTCTCGCCGAGAACGCGGGGTTCGCGCGGGCCGTCATCGCGACCGGCATGACGTGGGTCGGCCCGCACCCGGAAGCGATCGAGGCGATGGGAGACAAGGTGCGGGCACGGCAAGCGATGGTCGCGGCCGGTGTGCCCGTGGTGCCGGGAGCGACGAGGCCACTGGAGTCGATCGACGATGCATTAGCCGCCGCGGCCGAGTACGGGTTGCCGCTCGCCATCAAAGCTTCTGGCGGCGGCGGAGGCAAGGGGCTCAAAGTAGCCCGCAGCCTGGCAGAGATTCCCGGCGCTTTTACGACGGCCCGGCGCGAAGCCGAAGCGTATTTTAAGAATCCGCAGCTGTACGTCGAGCGCTACCTCGAAAATCCGAAGCACATCGAGTTGCAGATTCTAGCCGACAAGCACGGCAACGTCGTTCACATCGGCGAACGCGATTGTTCGCTGCAACGACGACATCAAAAGCTCTACGAAGAAACTCCGGCGCAGGTTCCGCAACAGGTGCGCGAGCGCTTGCGTGATGCGGGTTTGCGGGCGGCGCGCGCGATCGGATACGACAGCGTCGGCACGATCGAGACGCTGGTAGCGGGGAACGAGTTCTTCTTCCTCGAGATGAATACACGCATCCAAGTCGAGCACACGATCAGCGAAATGACGAGCGGTCTCGATCTCATACGCGAGCAATTGCGCGTCGCGGCCGGCGAAGCGCTCGGTTATACGCAAAACGAAATCGCGTTCCGCGGTCATGCGATCGAAGTGCGGGTCAACGCGGAAGATCCCGTGCGGCGCTTCGCGCCCGCGCCCGGCACGTTGACCGCCTACCGCGAACCCGCGGGACTCGGCGTACGCGTGGACGCGGCGGCGATGCTCGGCACGACGATCTCGCCCGATTACGATTCGATGATCGCGAAACTCGTCGTCTGGGCGCCGACGCGAGACGCCGCGCGCGCTCGACTGCGGCGCGCGATCGACGATTACACGATCGGCGGCGTGCCGACGACGCTGTCATTTTTGCGTGCCCTGAACGAGACCGGCAGCGTCGCGGACGCAACGTACGGCACCGCTACGTTGGAAGCGTTTGCTGACGAGTGGTCGCGCGCTGCGACGCCGCCGACAGCGGGCGACTCCCCGGCGTTGCCCACACGGGACGCGCAACCGCCCGCGATCGTGCGCGTGGAGGTCAACGATAAGTTATTTACCGTCCGGCTCTTGGATGTGCCGCCGCCTGCAGCTGCGGCACAACGTAGCGTTACGGCTCGACCGCGTCCTCCCGCCGCCGGTCCGTCGAACGGCCGGTCTTCACACGCCAAGGATGTGCTTTCACCGATGCACGGCGTTCTCGTCGAGCTAGCCGTCGCTCCCGGAGCGGAAGTCGCCGAAGGTCAGGTCGTTGCGATTATCGAGGCGATGAAAATGATGAACGAGATCGTCGCGCATCGAGCCGGTTCCGTCGAAGCCGTGCACGTCACGGTCGGAATGACGGTCGAGGCCCAAGCGCCGCTCGTGACGCTCGCCTAGCAGGACGGATCACGGCAGTGCGAGCACGAGCCGCACGCTCGTGCCGGAGCGCGTGCTTTCGATGGCTACATCGTCGACCAACGCGCGCATGATACCCAAGCCTCGGCCGCGTTCGGGATCGCCGTCCAGACGCCAACGGCCGCCATCCCAAATTTCGATGATGAGCCGCTTGCCTGCGAGCGACGCTTTGAGCCGGAAAACCCCCGCCTGTCCGCGATAAGCATGTTCGATGGCATTGCCGGCGGCCTCGCCGGCGGCCAGCACGACATCGTTGATATGCCCGTGCTCGATGCGCGCCGCTTCCAAAAAGGCACGTAGAGCGTTGCGAAATTGCGGCGCGCTTTCTGGTCGAGCGGGAAAGGCCAAGTCGATTTCGCTTTGGGGATACATTCCGGCTGAGGGCGCTTCAGCTTGCGAAACGCGCACGCCTTTTCACTCTACCGAGGGGCCTCGCCGGGCGCATGCGCAATCCTTTCATATGGGGAATAACGGGCGGGGTTATCGTCCTCGCGAGGAAAACGACAGCGGCGTGCCGCTCAAAGCCGGCTACGACCGCGCCGATGCGCTCGTAGCCGAAAGCGTCGTCGGGACCGCGCCTCCGGGAGCGTTTCCGTTCGTGCGCGGCGTTCGTCCCGATGGGTACCGCGGGCGGCTGTGGACGATGCGCCAGTACGCCGGTTTCGCGACCGCAGCCGAATCGAACGCGCGCTATCGCTATCTTTTAGCGCGCGGTACGACCGGGCTTTCCGTGGCTTTCGATCTGCCGACGCAGCTCGGTTACGATTCCGACGCCGCACAGGCTCGCGGCGAGGTCGGCAAAGTCGGCGTCGCAATCGATCACGTGCGCGACATGGAAACGCTTTTCGACGGCATTCCGCTGGGCGACGTCACGGTCTCGATGACAATCAACGCGCCCGCGTCGATCTTGCTCGCAATGTTGCTTGCGGTCGCGCGGCGCCGCGGAATTCCGTTCGAGAAGCTTGGCGGAACGATTCAGAACGACATCCTCAAAGAATACGTCGCGCGCGGCACCTACATCTATCCACCCCAGCCTTCGATGCGTCTCGTAACGGACGTGATGGCGTATTGCGCCGCGCACGTGCCGCAATGGAACACGATTTCGATTTCCGGCTATCATATTCGCGAAGCGGGTTCGACCGCCGTCGAAGAGATCGCATTCACGCTCTCGAATGCGAAGGCATACCTGCGTGCGGCGCTCGCGGCCGGACTCTCGATCGATACGATCGCGCCGCGCATTTCGTTTTTTTGGAACGCCCATAACGACTTCTTCGAAGAGGTCGCGAAGTTCCGCGCGGCGCGCGGATTGTGGGCGGCGATCGTACGCGACGAATTCGGCTCGCGCGATCCAAGGTCGCAAATGTTGCGTTTCCACACCCAAACGGGCGGCTCGACGCTGACCGCCCAAGAGCCCGACAACAACGTCGTACGCGTGACGTTACAAGCACTCGCGGCGGTGCTTGGGGGCACGCAATCCTTACATACCAACGGCAAAGATGAAGCGCTGGCGCTCCCCACTGCCGATTCCGCGCGTCTGGCACTGCGTACGCAACAGATCATCGGTTACGAAAGCGGTGTGGCGGAGGTCGTCGATCCGCTAGCGGGTTCGTATTACGTCGAGTCGTTGACGGCAGAACTCACGCAACGGGCGCGCGCGCTGATCGTCGAAGTCGACGAACTCGGAGGCAGCGTGGAAGCGATCGGTAGCGGGTGGATGCAAGCGCGCATCGCCGAATCGGCGTACCGGGCACAGCAGGCGATCGAACGCGGCGCCGCCATCGTCGTGGGCGTCAACGCGTTCGCGGAATCTCCGGACGGCGCACACATGGAGCTGCAAAAGATCGATGCCGGGATCGAACGCGAACAAGTGGCGCGCTTGGCTCGCTACCGTGCCGAACGGGATGCCGGACTCGTCACCGCCCGCACGAACGCTATCCGCGAGGGGGCGCGAGATAGCGCCAATCTCATGCCGCTATTCGTTGAAGCGGTCGATGCGGGGATGACGCTGGGCGAGATCTGCGACGTCTTGCGCGGTGTGTTCGGACGGCACGTCGCAACCGAAGTCCTCGCGTGAACGGCTACGCGCTCGACCACGTTGCACTCGTGGTCGAAGACCTCGAAGCGACCCTCGAACTCTACGTCGGAACGCTCGGCTTCGAAACCGTCTACCGGGAAACGATCCGCGATCAGGGCGTGGAAGCGGTCGGCTTACGCGCGGGCGATTCCATAGTCGAGTTGCTGCGCCCGCTCGACGCGGGGTCGGCAATCGCGCGTTTTCGAGGCGACGCTGCCACCAAGCTGCATCATACGGCTTATCGCGTTGCCGACATTGCAGCCGAACTCGCACGATTACGCGCGAAGAACGTGCGTTTAATCGACGAAGTACCGCGCCCGGGTGCTCACGGGAACACGATCGCGTTCCTCCATCCCAAAAGTACGGGCGGCGTACTCGTCGAACTCTGCCAGCCGCCCGAGAAAGCGTAGGACCGCGTGCACGCAACCTTTACCACGCTGCGGCGCTTGCTGCAACCCAATTTCGCCGCCGACGGAGCGTCGCCGGGCGGAGAATCGGCACAACGTACGGCGGAACAAAGCGATTCGCAAGCCGTCGATCTCGCCCTGCGGCGCTACTTGCTCTACGTCGTCATACCGCTCTGGTACGTTCCCGGAGTTGCGGACTGGTGGTGGCACCGGAAAACGAAGATCGAGGAGACGTCGGGAACGCATGAGTCGATGACGCATGCGATCATGATGACGGTCGTCGGGGCGCCGTTACTGGCGGCCCTGCTGTTCGACATCAACGCGCTCGTCTTAACGCTGATGATAGCCGGCTACGTCGTGCACGAAGGTGTGACGTATTGGGACGTCAACTACGCCAAAAATTTGCGAGAAGTCCCGACGATCGAGCAACACACGCACAGCTTTCTCGAGATGCTTCCGTTTATTTCGGCATCGCTTGCGAGTTGCTTGAAACCCAAACAGTTCGCCGCCATTTTCGGCCGCGGCGACGAGCCCGCGCGCTGGAAGCTCGAACCGAAGGATCCGCCCTTAACGGCGCGTTACATTTTGAGCGTCCTCGGCGGCGTGGCGGCGTTCGTCATCCTTCCCTATAGCGAAGAGTTGGTACGCTGCTACCGTCGCGACCGCACGCTCAAACCGCACCACCCCGCGCAGTAACCGCTCTCCGCTTCGAAAACTAGGACTAGTACTCAAGTCCGCGTACTTATGAGCCGGCTTGACCGCATGCACCGTTTCCTTTTTCCACTCAAACGGTGCGGCGTGTTCGTTGTAGACGGCGACGAAGCGATCGGATGGGCTCGCGTACGTGCTCAGGAGAGGTGAAGCTCGCGCCTTGCAAAACACGCCGGCTTAGAACGTTGAACCAGCATTCGACTTGATTCAACCATGAAGAATACGTCGACGTAAGACTTCAACGTGCCGTTCGCTCTCCAGATCCCGAGCGAATGCTGTCGCGCGCCCTAAACCTCGCTTGCCTCGCGCGGGAAGAAAGCGGCGATGCCATAGGTGCTGCCGGTTCGCTTTTGGCAATTAAGGCAGTGGCAAATGGAAATCTTCAGGGTCTTGAGCGCCCTTATCACACTTCCGTCTCGAAACGATTACTTGCCGCGCGCCACTGGCTTCCCGGTAATCGTAGGTGGCCGTCGTCGTATCGGGCGCTTCAGGTCTGCAAGCCAACATTCAATGTCATCCTTGTGCCGCTTCACGAATGCGCCTTGGGTGCTATTTGCGCCCGGTGCCGCCAAAACTATCTCAGCGAAAACTTGAAGTGTTCATCGATTCGCTTCTTGACGTACTCAAGCCATGTTCGCATCGTCGATCCCCTGAGCGCCGGGTCGATAACACCGCGAAACTCTTTCCCGATCACGTGCCGCACCTCTTCTTCGCCTAAACCGCTTGCGAGCAGTCGCGAGTTATCGCCGATAAGATCCAGCAGATATGCACGCGTGTTGCGCTCGAGCATGTGGCTTACGACATAATCGTACTCTTTCGGTTCACCGCGCGACTGGACCACATCGATCCCGTTCTGAATAACCACCAATGAAGTTATCGAGCGTTGGGTAGAGACATCTGGCTTCCATCGACGATCCTACTTTTACCGGAAAGTAAGTTTCAAAGTGCCATCCGTGCGGCGAACCATCACGCTCGAGCACGAAAAACGCCTTCGTCGTCGTGGTCGGCGCTGCCTTACCTCTCCCAAGGACGCGACGTACGGGCTTGCCGGCATCATAAGTCGCCGTCATCGTACAGGACGCGTCGGGTCCGCAAGCCAAAGGTCGATGTCAGCATTGTTGTGCTTCACGAACGCGCCTTGAGCGCGATTTGCGGCAGTCTCGCTCATGAAGGTCGAGGCTGCAGGGAGTTCGGGATCGCTCGCCAGCCGGCTCCGTAGCCAGTGCTCCGACTTGCCGGCGCGAATCTCAACCGTGTGGCCACTGGCGACCTCGTGCTGATTGACCGCACGTCGCGCAACGTTCGTTGCGAACGCTAGGCCGTAATGAATCGTTGTGGATCTCAGGAAGCGCTGAAGGAACCCCTTCCGCACAAACTACTGAAGCGAAAACTTGAGTTGTTCGTCGATCCGCTTTTTGACGTGCTCGAGCCAGCCGCGCCACGTCCATCCGCGCAGGGGCGGATCGATATTGCCGTGGAATTCTTTTTTGATCACGCGGCGTAAGACTTCTTCGCTCGGGCTGCTTGCGAGAAGTCGCGAAATATCGTCGGAAAGTTTGAGCAAGGTCGCGCGCGACTCTCCCGTAAGCAGGTCGTTTACGATGTAATCATACTCTTTCGGCTCGCCGCGCGACTCGACCAAGTCGATCCAGTTCTGATGGAAATACCCGCCGATGAAGTATTCTAGCTTTGGATAAAGGTCTTTCGCTTCCACTGCTTCGCCTACTTTACCGGATACGATGTTTGAAAGTGCCATCCGTGCGGAGAGCTATCACGCCAAGCATAAAATACGCTTTCGTCGTCGAGACTGGCGTCGCCTCACCTTTCTCTAAGACACGCCCCACCGGCTTGCCCGTATCGAAGGTCGACTTCATGATTCTGGGATGTTCCGGATTCGCGAGCCAGCTGTCAATCTGAGCCCTGTTGTGCTTTACGAAGGTGCCTTGGGCTCGATTTGCGGCGGCCTCGCTCGTAAATGTCGAGGCTGCATCGATTCCTGGGTCTGTTTTCAGGCGGTTCTGTAGCCAGATGTCCGACTTGCCGACGTGCACGTCGACCGTATGGCCGCCAGAGACCTCGTGCTGGTCAACGGTCCTTCGCGCGGCTGCGTTTGGGTCGTGGGCGCGTGCCTCCAGAATCCCGCTCGCGCGATCGGCTGCTGAATCGCGAATCGACGCACCACCGGGCAGCGCGAACGCGGGATCGCCGCCGAGCCCAGCCTGACGAGCGGCGCTTGTGAGCCAACCGTCAAGCGAGGAGAAGGCGTCGCGCGCGTCGGCCTCCGCAGCGCGCACCTTCTCACCGAACCCTTTGACACCGGTCGACTGGGCGGCGATGACGCCGTCGATCCCGCCGAGCGCCTTCGCCTTTTCAGCCAACCCGAAGAACTTGGTCGGAGCGCTTGCGGCACCGGCGACGACGCCCAGCGCGTCCGCCGCCTCCTTGCCGCCGATCTTAAGGAAATTCGCGAAATCCTTCGAGGCCTTGTCGAGATCGGCTTGCGTTTTTGCGCCGCCGACCTCACCCGCATAGTCCTTGAGTTGCCCAGCGCCGTCGTAACGTTCGCGCGATGCGAGGGTCCGGCCGACGCATACATCGCCACACCGACGACACCGAGCGTCGCATCGACGCCGGCGTCGAGCCCGGGAATCGCCTGAACGCCGGCCAACGCCGCGGTACCGCCGAGCAGCATCGCGTCGTTTTTGGGATCTTTCAGAAACGTACCGACGGCGCCGCCCGCGTCCTTCGCCGCGATTGCGATGCCGGCGCGCGCGGTCGTTGCAACCTTGTCGGCGACGCTCATGCCCGCGATGGAATCCCCTGCGGAGACGTGCAGGTCGACATCGGACAGCAGCGTTAGCTTCGAGGACGCCGCCCGACTAATTTCGTCTCCGGTGATATGAGCGACTGGGGTTGTTCCGTCGCTTGCGACTCCGGCTGTCGGCAAGACGGGGACGTCTGTGTCGAAGCCGGCGCCCGAGACGTGGCTGATCCCTGCCATCGTGATCCCTTTCTCTTCGATCGCACAGAGAACACCCGCGCCATTTTCCCATCACGCGTTCTGGTGAGTTTGAAAGGGGCGGGGGAACTACAGACTAGCCTTAGAAACGTCGCATCGCCTCGCGCAGGACCGACAGCGTCTCGACCTCCGCGATGCGACCGCCGATATCCCACGTGGGCGTGCCGTGCTCGATGCACGGCATCATGTAACCTAACGGAGCGCGTTCCTCCGCCAATAGAAGCGTCGCATCGGCTTCGGAAAACCACCGTGCATATTCAGCGCGGCGTCTCCATGACTCCGCTCGAGAACGCACCGGAGCGACGAGCGTGGCGATGGGTGCGTGGTGGTCGCCCGGGGCTCGTTACAGCGGGTCCACCTCGTCGAGCCGATCGCGGCCCGCGCGTACGATGCGAATTGCGATCCCTTTGCCTCCCTCTTTCGCGTTCCGACGCGACGAACGGGACGTTCGCCACCCACTACGATACCCGCGTTTCCCTGAGCTCGTCCTTCTCCGGACTATCACACCCTTCGGACTATCACCGAACCGCTCAACGAGCGCGAATTCGCTATCGGCACAGAACGCGCGCGTGTCGTGACGGATCCGCTTCATCCGTCTTTCACACGAATGACGATTGGCTGTCGAGTCCGTTCGAGGCTCTTGCTCGGCGCTCGGCGCGACGGGGTAGCATCCTACCTCGCGGCAGCTTCCAGAATTACGACGCGCACGAGTGCAGCTTGCGAGCTCGGCAGCTTAGCGTCACCGTCTTTCCAACGGAGCCGAACGGTTCCCGGGTGGGTGGCGACGAGCGTCGCCACGAGTCCCGGTAACACACGCGCGTCGGCGAGCGCACGTACCGAGTCAGCATCGCGGTCGTCGAGACTTACGACGCGAATCAGTCGCGGCGCGGCAACGTCGGTCAGGGCCGGAAGCCGATGAGCCTGCGCGTCTTCGTCGCGATACGGAATCACGTGGCCATGCGGATCGCTGCCCGGATACCCCAAGTGCTTCGCGAAGCGCGCAGCGATGTCGTCGGAAATCACATGCTCGATCCGCTCGGCTTCCGCATGCAGCAATTCAAGGGGCACCTCGAGCGCGCGAAACAGAAACGTCTCGAGGAGGCGATGGCGCCGGATCATGCCCACGGCGAGTTCGCGGCCACGTTTGCTCAGAGCCAATCGATCGGTTGGTTTATCGCTCTTTTCGAGTAACCCGTCCCGCTCGAGAAAACGCTTCGCTTTACTGACGGAGACGGGCGTTACGCCGAGGTAGCGGGCGATGTCGGCAGCCTTCACGGGCTCAGGATAGCCGAGCTGATAGATAGCCTTGACGTAGTCTTCTCGCGCGCGGGTCGAACTGCGGTCCGAACCGACTTCGAGCATTTCAGGCCGCCCGGCACCTGAGACGGAATCGCGCCGGCTGGCGGCTTCATCGCGCGAGCTGCGAGCGGTAGATCCCATCCGCTCCACTAGAACATTTCCCACACCGAAGTTCAAGGGCGCCACCCGTGCGGTTTCACCGGATTTGCACTCGGTACAGCTTGACAGCGTGCCCCGTAAGCGTTAACTATGAGTAATGTTACCCGTGGTTAACGCTTGGCGTGGACTTACCGGCACCCCGCTGAACCCGCGACTGCTTCGTTACGTCACCCTCGCGACCATTGCGTTGTGTCTGCTGGCGCTCGGTACGCTAGCGGCGTTTCCGGGTCAGCGCCTTCTCGAGCAGGGGGCGACGCTCACGCTCTCTGTGCTCGTCGGCATCGCCGCTTTCGAAGGCCGCCGCCGAGCGCAAGCCACGTTGCAGATGTTCGCGCAGGCGCACGCCGCGCTCCGAGGGACCACGCCGAACGCTACGGAGAACACGCTCGCATAGCGGGAATTCCAGCCTGACCAAGGCGCAGGCATTGCCGTGAGCGGGGCCATGTTGAAATCGATCTCCGAACGGGAGGACGCGCTGCGTGCGTACGACCGCGAAAGGGTTGTCCGCGCGCGTGAAAGACGGCGTCCGCTGCGGCTGCTTTGGTTACTCACAGGCCCCGGCATTCTCGTCATGCTCGGCGAGAACGACGGCCCGAGCATGGTCTCGTACGCTACGACCGGAGCTACGTACGGCATCGGATTCTTTATTCCGTTCATCCTGCTCACGTTCGTTATGGCGTTCGTCATCCAAGAAACGACCGTGCGCCTCGGAGCGGCAACCGGGCGCGGTCACGCGGAGTTGATCTTCGAGCGATTCGGTCCGTTCTGGGGCTATTTTGCGATGGCCGATCTCGTCTTCGGAAACGTCCTAACGCTCGTCACCGAGTTTATTGCGATCGCTGCCGGCGGCTTGTATTTTGGTATCCCGAGCACTGTCTGCGTCGCCGCGGGAGTCATGCTCGTGGGACTCGCGCTCGCAACGCGGCGCTATATCACCTGGGAACGCATTCTGATGGCGCTCGCCGTCGGCAATCTGTTATTCATTCCGGCCGCTGCGTTCGCACATCCCAGTGGTGCCGCCCTCGCGCACGCCGTTGCTACATGGGCGCCGCTGCCGGGGGGCTTCGGTACGGTGTTCTTCACGCTTGTGCTCGCAAATATCGGCGCGACGGTAACGCCCTGGATGATCTTTTTCCAACAAGGTGCCGTCGTCGATAAAGGCATGACGCAGGCGGATCTCCTGCAGGGCCGGCTCGACACGGCAATAGGCGCGGGTGTCGCGGCACTCGTTGCGATCGCGACCGTCGTCGCAGCGGCCCCGCTATTCGTGCATCACGTCAACGTCGCACACTTCGCGAGCGGTGCCGATTTCGCTACGGCGCTGCGGCCGTTTCTGGGCGGCTCCGGAGCGACGCTCTTTGCGCTCGGCATGATCGAAGCGGGGATCGTCGCTGCGATGACTATTTCGACCAGTTCGGCGTACGCGCTCGGTGAAACGCTGCACTTGCGTCATAGCCTCAATCTCGGGTTCTCGGAAGGCGCGTTATTCTACGGCTCGGCGCTGTGCTCGGTGCTCGTCGCGGCCGCGGTCGTTCTCATTCCCGGAGCGCCGCTACTCGCTATCGCGCTGACGGTCAATGTGATCGCGACGTTGCTCATGGCCCCGGCCTTACTGCTCCTCTTGTTGCTCGTCAACGACGGCGAAATCATGGGGCGGCTAGCCAACGGAGCGTGGCAAAATGTCGCTGGCGGCTCGATCATCATCGCGATTTCTATGCTGGGCGCCGTCTACGGCATCGTTACCGTCTTTCCAAACCTCCTTGGGAAATAAGCGATGCCGCCTCGCGTGACCCCGTCGCATTGGGATAGCCGGCAACTGCCCAAGCCGCCAAATGGGCGGCCGCGACACGGCGCTTTGCCGCGTCGCAAGCTCGGAGGCAGCACGATCATGCTCTTGATCCTGTTGCGGATCTACGTCCTGGTTACGGTTCCGATCGTCATCTACGCATTCGTGCGAGCCTTACACACCTCTTAGATCGGCATGCTGCCCGAGCGCGAAGACGGACTCGAGGTGTTTGCAGAGGATGGCTGGACGAATTTGCAAACGGTTTGCAAGTCGCGCTAACGATCGATTGACGCGTGACCCGCTGTGCGGTCTACTCGTGCTTGCACGAGACGGCATGACACGTTACACATCAAGATCACGGGCGCGGCACGGCTGGGGGCACACGGCCATCGCGCACGATATCCAGCGTTCTTCGTTTCACTGACCGAAGCGAAGACCCACGTCGAAGGTGCGCGGCGGCGCGTAGTGATTGCCCTGGGCGTTGAGTATCGTAACGAAATAGCGATCGTTGAGCAGATTCGTAACGCGTAGCGTTAGGGCCGTATGGCGAGCGATCCCGATCCCCTTTTCAAATGCAAACACCGTATGCGGCGTCTTCTTACAAAAACCGGGCGTGCCCGGCGGACAGATTGCCGACGAGAGGCCGCTGCCGTACTCGGCATCAGCGGAGAACCAGCCGTCATGACGATCGTTTAGCAAGAGACCACCGCTAATGCTGTACGTTTGATCGTGGTCTGCCGGCGTGAAATCGGTCGACGATCCGAAACACGGCGCGAGTAACTGCGTCTCGCAGCCCTTATTGAGCGAAACGGTGTGGGCGACGTTCACGTAACCGCGCCCGTTGTTTGCCAGCGGTACGACGTAATCGACGGCCTCCTGCGATAAGCGCCCGAGAACGTAGTTGATATCCTGATGCAGAAGCGTTACGCCGACTTGCGTGTCATCGATCAGATCGTTCGCGTTTTTCTGCCAGATCCGGAAGCCGAGCGAACCCGCACCGATCGGAACGTGACCTCCGAATTCGAGCTGCGTATCGCGTTCCGGTTTGAGGTCGAACTGCGCGACCGACACCTGCAAAGGCAAATTGAGTAGCTGAGCCGCTTGCGGGCCGACATTCTCGAAAGAGAACGGCTCGAAGAACCGCCCGACGTACGCGTACAAACTCGCTCGCGGTCCGAAGAATCGTGTGAACTTCAAGCGTGGGCTGAAGGACCCGAAGCCGTTTGCGAACTCGCTGGATTTGATCGTAAACAAGTCGTAGCGCAAACCCGCATCGAGCTCGTAAGCGTCGCTTAAGCGCCAACTGTCCTGCACGTAGGACTGGTACGTGTTGCCGACGTTCGGGCTGTCATCGACGACCGTGGTCGCCGCGTTCGGCGATCCGGGCGTCAGAACCGGCGCTAGGAAGTTGTTCGGCTGCAGCGTGACGTTATAGTCTTTCACGACGCGCGTCGCGTCGTACGAGACGCCGGCACGAATTTCATGCCGTCCGAAGCGCTGCGAATAGTCGCTTTGCAAGATGTAATCGAGGGCGGTCTTGTCATCGGCAAGCGAGAACGCACAGTTGCCGTTAGCGTAGGTTCCACTCGTTAGACCGGTCGCGCAGTCCGTCGACGTTCCGCCTGCAGCGATGTGCAAAGCTTGCCCGTAGGCGAAGTCGTTCGCCTGATCGCCGAAATCGCGGACGCGCGAGATTTTGACAGCGGGACCGAAACTCAGCGACGCGCTTTCCCCCAGCGCCTGGCGGAATTGCACGTTAAGAAAGGTGTCCTCTTGCTTCTCGTTGTCGTTCGTTGCGGCGGGCTCACCGTTGTCGGTATCGTTCGGGATCTGGATGGCTCGGTAGCTATGGATCAGAGTGAGGTCGGTGAAGTTGTTGTTCCCGCGCGGTAGCGTTATGCGAGCGAACTGATTCGTATCGCTCGCGTTATTGTGCGGCGATCCGACATTCGGCGGATCCGTTCCGCGCGTCGATTGTTGATTGCGAAAAGCGAACGACATGCCTCCACCGCCGGCGATCGGGGCATGGTATCCGACCGTCTGATCCAGATCGCTGTACGATCCGAAACGAGCACTTCCGTCGAACCCGGCCGGTCCCGTTCCGGCTCGTGTCGTGATATTGAGAACCGATCCGAAGCGGAGCCCGTACTGCGCGGGATAGGCACCTTCAAGGGCGTCGACAAAGGAGATGTCATTGGGATCGATTTCGCTGCCGATCTCTCGGTTGAGCGCCTGCGGAAGCGGAACGCCGTCGACAAGATAGTTGATGACCCCGTGGTCGCCGTTAAGATGGACCACACCGTTTGCTCCGCGAACGGCGCCGGGAAGTTGAATCAGTGCTTCCGGAAAGCTGTCGCTGTACGGTGAACGCGTCAGGACCGTGTTATTGAGGACGACGTCGGTTCCGCTTCCTCGCACCGGTGCCGAACGTGCGACGGCGACTCTGCCGATCTGCTTGAGGGCGGTGATAGCGACCGTTACGGTCGCATCGCCGCTGGCCACGTCGACGCTTAACTCACCGCTCACGCCCCCCGAGTTCGCCTCGACGCTGTACGTCCCGAGCGCGAGCGATCCGAACGTGAAGCGGCCCTGCGTGTCCGTCGTCGCGTGAACGACGACGTTGTTGCCGGACGCCGTAACCGTCGCATGCGCGACCGCCATCCCGTCTTTGGTAACGATACCGCTCAAGGAGGCACTCGTAATCGCTGCGTCGCTGCGACCAAAGCCCGAAAACACTGCGGTAAAAGCAAGCAGTGCAACGCCGAAACGGCACAGCAGGACGATCCTCATGGTTATCCTTTTCAGAAAGCAATGAGCGCGCGATAGGCGAGCACGCTCGGCGCCGACGGCTTCGACGGTTAGGAGATAGTTGCGATCGGCGGCTGCGCGCAGCATATTACGCCAATCGATACCGACGGTATTATGTCCGCATCATGGCGGGACACCGCCGGCTGCCACTTCGGGAGAAGATGCGTAGCGATACCGCAAGGCAGCGCACGCCGGCGATTTTCGCGTCGTAAGCCGTCTTCGCGATGCGTTAACTCGGTATGAGAGACGCCTTCGCTGCTGAGTTCGCGCATCAGCAGCTTATTGCTTGTGACATGTTATTATCATTAGACGTTCCGGCTTGCCCAAGCAATACCTTTCTGTGTGGTTAAGGATTTTCGTTCGGGGCGCCTCAGGCGCGAAACGTCGCCCGTGCGCGGCACACCTACCGGCGTTTGCGAACGTGCCATGCAGCCTTTGCGGCGCTATTCGGGCGCGAAAACACGTTCGGCCGACCCGCGCAGGAGCGAACGCCGCGGCATCTTAGGCGCGACGCCGGTCGAGAAGACAAACGTTTTAATGATAGGACTAAATCACTAGCGGTAGAACCGCCGGCTATGGATCCGTTGAAGTTGGCGGCCGACAAACCGGCCTTCACGCACGTGCTGCGTTCGAGGCGGCAGCTTCGCGAGCGTTTCGGCCGAGAGACGACGTCGTCACCGTCGCGCGACTCGCGTGCCCGGAGCCGGGCCGCTCGCCGATCCGGACAGCCCCGCGGTTGTACTCGGGGCCCTTCGGTCGACGACAACGCCGAGGGCGCGAAACTTTAAGCCTTAACGTAGGAGTAGCATGCAAGCAACGTCCGAAACCGAATACGCGCCGCGTTCGCTTCGCGCCCGCTGTCGCAGCGCGATGGCCGCTCGCGCGAAGGAGATGCACAGCCACGCTTGGCTCGAGGCCGCGCGAGCCCAGGTGCAGCGTGCGGAGCAGGCCACGAACGAGCGCTTGGGCGCTGACAGCTCACGTTTCCGCGAGGCGTTCCGTTATTGGCGCTCGCTATGCGAGCAGGCGGCGAACGCGATCGACATCGCCGCGGAACGGGACTCGCCCGACCTCGTGAGGCAAGCCGGGCGCGACGCTACCGTAAGCGACGATATCGAATACCTCAACGCGCGCCGGCTCGCCCGACACGTGCTAATCATTCTCGCGAACCTACGGCTAATATAGGTACGTCTAAGACGTAAATACGATTGAGAAGCTATTATCCGCCGCCGGTGAAAGGCTGCGTGAATTTCGGCGCGACCGCTCGGTCGTCGACGTGGAATATCCGCGTATCCCCGCCGGAGCTTGCGCAGCAGCGCTCGAGTTAGCTCGCTTCTACAAGCGCACGTCGATTTGGGTTTCGAAGGTTCGATCCCAAGGCAGCGTGATCGTCAGACCCCGGTCCCGATATTGCGGATAGATGCGTGCGAGCAGATCGAGCGCATACGGCCAGAGAGCCGCGCGATTATCGTCACTCGCCTCGCGCGCGATTTCAGGTAACAGCAGTGTCGTATCGACGTCACGGCGGCGCAATGCGGCGTTGAGCTGCGGGCGCACGAACTGGTGGAAGGCGTAATCGTCGACGTAGCGATCGAGCATGAATTCGGCGTGCGCGCGCGCGTCGAAACCTCCCGTGCGGCGCCCGGCACCCGTTGCGATCGCCGCCGCGAGCGACGTTCCGACGGTGTTCGCATCCGTGTTCCAAGAAGCGAAGCCGTCCAGTTTTCCGGCAACCTTACGCGCTATGAGCGCGTCCGTAAGTTCTCGTTGCTCGGCGCCGGGCGTGCCCGACAGAAACGTCAGATCGGCGACGGTGACGCTCTTTCCTGAAGCGACGTCGCGGACCAGCGCGTCTTCGAAAGCGCTTTCCTGCGGCGCAGCCGAATCCGCGACGCGAACGTAGAGTGCGATGTCGGCGCCACTCGCAACGCGGCGCGCGCCGCAGGCGGCGATGAGCCGCTCGATCGTCGCCTCAATCGGCTCGAACTCGAGACGATCGCTCACGGCGCCCCCGTCCGCGCGCGAATAGACGACGCGGACGCTCGGTAGCCAACCGGCACTGCGCGCCAAGGCTTGCGCGAGCACGACCATACCGAGTTCGTCTGCGCCCGGTTCGATCGAAGCCCGCGGGCCGAGCTCGAGCGTCGCCGCCGTGCGTTTCAACGCAGCGACGTCCTTGAGATGCAAACCCGTCGGGCCCGCATCGTCCTGACCGATGATGAGGCGATCGAACCCGCCCTCCGCCGCCATCTGCAACGCCCACACGTCGACCGCGCGATCGCGCGCACGCGTCGCGAGATAAGACGCGAGCGTCGGCTCGCCGATCGCCGCGCGTAGACGGGCGGTTTTAGCTTGGTCGGCCGGAGTCACGGGTGGATCGGGCAAATTCGCGTACGCTTGCAAATCGTCGACCGTCGCGCCGGTCGCGTAATAATGAGCCGCAGCGCCGAGTCGCGGCACGCCGGTCGGCGCGAGCCGCATGATCGTTCCGAATACGCCGACGAACGGGACGTCGCGCTGACGTTTCAAATCCGCAAGCGCGCGTAAGCGGACGTACGCGTCGCTCGCAGCGACGCCGGGAATGCGGGCCGCAACGAGGCCTCCATAGGCGAGCATGTCGCTCGACGCGACGATCGCCGCCACATCTTGGGTCTGGTCCGAAGAAAGCCAGCGCACGATCGCGTCCGGGTCGCCCGGTTGCAGATAATTGCCGATGCTCGCGCGCGGGGGGGTCAGCAAGGGCCGGCCCGCGATCTTCCCGAGCAGAATCGGCAGTTGGTACGTGACCGGACGATCGTCGAGCGGAACGAACGCGACGGGCCGCCCCGGCGCCGGTTGCCCCGTTGCAGGCTCGACCAAAGCTAGAGTAGCGCCGAGAGCGACGGCGGTGCCGAGCGCGAGCGCCAAAACGTTCGACAGCCGCCCGAAGATCAAGCGCGCGGTTCGAGCAACGGCCGTAAGAAGCCGCCGGAAGCAGCCAGCGCCGCGCGCGCGGCCGGCGCGTCGAGCCCGCGGCTCGACATAACGACGGCAACTTTCACGCTGCCGGAAGCTCGTTCGAGCAACGTCCGCGCGTCCGCGTCCTCGACATCGGCGAGCTGCACGACGAGGCGCAGCGCGCGCGCGCGCAGTTTCGCATTCGTCGCTACGACGTCGACCATCAGGTTATCGTATACTTTGCCGAGCCGAATCATCGTTGCGGTCGAGAGCGCGCTCAGCACGAGCTTTTGCGCCGTGGCGGCCTTCAACCGCGTCGAGCCGGCGATTGGTTCCGCGCCCGTCTCGAGCACGAGCGCGAGTTCGGCTTCGCGGGCGAGGGTCGAGCGCGAATCGCACGCCATGCCGATCGTCAGCGCTCCCGCCGCTCGGGCGGCCCTCATGGCCGCGACGACATAGGGTGCCCCGCCGCTTGCGGAAATGCCGACGACCGCATCGAGCTTTCCGACGGCGCGCATTTCCCGTTCCCCCGCCAAGGCGTCGTCTTCAGCGCCCTCGACCGCACGCACCAGGGCCGCGGCACCGCCTGCGATATGCGCGACGACGAGCGAGGCGTCCGTTCCGAACGTCGGCGGGCACTCCGCTGCATCGAGCATCGCAAGGCGGCCGCTCGTCCCGGCGCCGACGTAATGCAAGGTGCCGCCCGCCGCCAGCCGAGCGACGATAGCCTCGACGGCGCGAGCGATGGCGGGCGACGCGGCTTCAACCGCCGCGACGGCCGCGGCCTGCTCGCGCGTTAACAGAGCGACGACGGCGCCCGTGTCGAGCGCATCGAGGTCGTGCGTCGCAGCGTTGACCGCTTCGGTTGCGGCCAGCGCCGTCGCGCGGATGCTCACAGCAGCGCTTCCGCGAAGCGCAGCGCCGCACGCGCCGGCTCTTCGCGCACGCGCACGATCTGCGCGCCCGGCAGTTCGTTCGTCACGCGCGACTCGAGCAGAAACGACAGCAGCGAATTGGTACGCAGCAAGCCGCCCGCAAAGACGACCGCAGGGAATTCGGGAAGTTCCGCCGCGCGGGCGGCGGCGCGCACGAGGTCGCCCAATTCCTGAGCCGCGTTCTGAACTATTTTCGTCGCGACGCGATGCCCGCCGTCGGCCGCGCCGGTGACGAGCGGCGCGAGTGCTGCGATACGCGCGACCTCCGGCGGTCCGCCGTAAAGCACTTCGAGCAGGGCATCGCGATCGGGCGCACCGAGCGCCTGGGCGATCGTAAGTGTCAGTTCGTCCGCCTGCTCGCGACCGTCGTAGGTGCGGAACAGCCGCCGCACGGCGCCCATTCCGATCGAAAAGGCCGAACCTTCGTCGCCGGCGAGGTAACCCGCGCCGCCGACGCGCGCACGCCGTTCTCCATGCTCGGCATACGCGACGCTGCCGGTTCCTGCGACGAGAACGACGCCCGGCCCCGCTACGATTCCCGCGCGCAGTGCGACGCGCAAATCGTCCTCGACCGCGATCGCGGTGGCCGGAAAGGCCGCACCGAGTGCGCTCGCCAGCGCTTCACGCACGCTTACGCGCCCGGCTCCGGCGGCGGCGACGAATACGGCGCATACGCCGAAGTGGCCCGCGAGCTCGCGCACGGTCGCAACGATGGCTTCGGCCGCGCGCACGCTGCCAAGCGAACTTGCATTCGCGGGACCGCCGCGGGCGCCGGCCACGAACGCACCATCGCGCGAAAGAGCTGCGACGGTCGCCGTTGCGCCGGCATCGACGCCGATCGCGATGCGTTCGTTCATGCCCCGAGATTCGCCGCAAGCGGGGCCGCGAACTTTGCCAGCAGCGCGTTCAAGCGGTATGGAACGATCGCGCCCAACAGCACCGGGTGCGCGGCACCGGTGGCGCCCGCAACGTTGCTGGGACGGCCGCGCAGCGTTTCATAGCCGAGGATCGCGAAGGCGAGCGCTTCTTTCGCATCGGGGTCGATGCCGAATGCGTCCGATAGCGCGAACTCGCAACCGGCTCGTGCGAACCGTTCGCGCAGCAAGCGCACGAGGGTCGTATTGTGCGTGCCGCCGCCGCTGGCGATGATGCGCGCGCCGGCCGGCCCATAATTGCCGAGCGACTCCGTCACGGTCGCGACCGTGAACGCGCACAGCGTCGCACAGCCGTCTTCGAGCGAGAGGTTCGTGAAGAGGTCGGCTTGGGCCGCGAGCAGCTGCGCGCCGAAGCGTTCGCGGCCCGTCGATTTCGGAGGCGGTTGCGCGAGGAAGAACGCTTCGCGCGCGCAGAGCTCGCGCACGACGCGTTCGCTTGCCGTCCCGCGCGCAGCGTAGGCGCCGTCGCGATCGAAATGTTCCGCACCGCTCGTGCGGCTCCGCACGAACGCGTCGATGAGCATGTTGCCCGGCCCCGTATCCCACGCCGTCGCGGTTTGCACGGGCGCGCCGCGCCGCAGAACCGTTACGTTTGCAATACCGCCGAGATTGAGCGCGATCGTATGCCGCTCGTTCGATGTGAAAAGCAGCGCATCGACGTACGGTACGAGCGGCGCACCGTTGCCCCCCGCCGCGCAATCGGCGCGTCGAAAATCGCATATGACGGTCGCCTCGAGCGCGTCGCGGATAAGATACGGATCACCGATCTGCAACGTGCGCTGCGCCTCGCCGCGATGAAACGCCGTCAGGCCATGGCTCGCAACGAAGTCGACCGCATCGCCGCGGGCGACGGTTCGCGCGGCGAGCGCGAAACACCGTCCCAACTCCGCATCCAGAAATGTCAACGTATCCAGCGACGGTTCGTGTGGTGGGAGCGCGGCGAGCAGTCGTTCGTGCAGCTCGCGCCGGAAAGGTACGGTAATGAAGCGTTGTAAGCGGGCGGAAACGCCATCGGCGCGCGGTTGCAACTCCACGAGCGCAGCGTCGATGCCGTCGAGTGAGGTTCCGGACATGAGCCCGATCGCGCGCACGTTAAGCGTACTCGGCGACGGCGGCGTCGCAAACGGCGGCTCGCACGTCGCGCAAATCGTGACGGCCGAAATAGACCGCGTTCGTCAGCAACACGACGACGAGGTCGCACGCGGGGTCGGCCCACACGCTCGTGCCCGTAAAGCCGGTATGACCGAACGTTGCGCGGCTCATTGCCGCGCCGCACGAATTCCGATCGCTCGTCTTGAGCGCCCAGCCGAAACCTCGCCGCAACACGTCGTCCCGTCCGTGCTCCGCCAGCGCCTCGTGCGCGAGCGTCCGGGACAGCAGCTCGTGCTTGCGACCGCGCGCGTGCGCGAGATACGCTTCCGCCAGCGCCGCCACGTCGCGCGCCGTTGCGAACAGGCCGGCATGACCCGCGACGCCATTCATCAAGTACGCCTTTTCGTCATGGACTCGCCCGCGAACGCGCCCACGCCACGGATCGCATTCCGTCGCCGGAATTTCCGCTCGTTCGCGCTCACGAACTCGAAAGAACGTCTTCTCACAACGCAGGGCCCGCAGCGCCGTCATAGCGACCGTCGCGAGCCCTCCTCTGTACGCCCGCGCCAGAACGACGCCGAGCGCGATGAACCCGAGATCGCTGTACGTAACGCGTTCGCCCGGAGAAGCGACGAGTTCGCATTCGAGCGCGAAACGCTCCAGCTCGCGGTCGAATAAGGTCCGATAGTCGGCGCCCGACTGCATACCGGAGGTGTGCGCGAGCAGCATGCGTAGCGTGATTGCGGCCTGCGGAAAACCGGACCACTCGGGGACGATTCGCACGAGCGGCGCGTCGAGTTCGAGCGTACCGGCCGCGACTGCACACAGTGCGGCCGACGCCACGAATGGTTTCGTAAGCGAAGCGAGATCGAAAGCGGTCGTCACCGTTACGCGCTGCGAGCCGGCCTCCGCATCTACGTGACCGTAGGCGCGCTCGAAGACGGCGCGGCCGGCGCGCTCGATCCGTAAGACGGCTGCCGTGTAACGAACACCGCAGGCAGCGGCCACGATCTCGTCCGCAATCACACGCTCTGTGCTACCAGGTTTACGGGCATGCGTGCCCGCGTGCCCGCGCGGCCGCACAGCACGTCGGCCAGCGCCTCGACGTTCGTAACTTCATCACCAAAGCAACACGCGAGGTTGCGCGCTTGAGGAAAACACGCCACGTCGAACGGCTCGAGCATCGAGACGACGACGGCATCCGGGACCGCCGCCAGCAGCCGGGCCGCGGCTTCGCGCTGCGCCGCATGCAGGTGCGCCCGCCGCGTGAGAATGACGAGCGGGCGCGCACCTTGAGCGCGCACAACGTCGAGGAGGGGATCCTGCAGCTCGGCCCCGGGCGCGAGCGGAACGCGTAACGATTCGCTGCGCATGCGGCGCCGCCGTAAGGCGAGATTAAGCGAGGGCCGTGCCCCGCTTGCGGTCGCGATCCCGTCACCCAGCGCGCCTTCGAACGAGACGATCGTCACCGGCCGTTCCGGGTCGAGAACGAGGTCGCCGCGCACGCAAGCGACCGCCCGGGCGGCGATTTCAAGCGCGACTGCGCCGGCGTCCGCAGGCAGCGTAAGGGTGGGGGTACGGGCGCTATTGGCACGCCGGAACGCTGCCACTCGCGCGGCCGCTTCTTCCACGCGTGCCAGCGGCAATTCGCCGCTCGTGACCGCGGCCATCACCGCATCGCGAACGGCTTCAGCTCGCCCGAGATCGTGACTGACGACGAGTGCGTCGGCCCCGGCCGCAAGGGCCAGCACGGCCGCCCGGGCCGTTCCGAAACGCGCGGAGACGGCGTCCATCTCGAGACAATCGGTAAAGCACACGCCGCGAAAGCCGAGCTCGCCCCGTAAAACATCGCGTAACACGCGGGCCGAAAGCGTCGCCGGTAGCTCGGAATCGAGGGCCGGGACGAGCACGTGCGCCGTCATAACCGCCGGCGCCCCGGCCGCAAACGCATGGGCGAACGGCAGCCATTCCCGCCGCCGCAGCGTTGCGCGGTCCGCCGCAACGACCGGCAGCGACACGTGAGAGTCGCCCGCCGCTGCGCCGTGACCGGGAAAGTGCTTCGGGGTAGCGGCGACGCCGCCGGACAGGAGGCCACGCACCAGGGCGGCGCCCAACTCGGCGACGCGGACCGGATCGTCCCCGAGCGAGCGCGTGCCGATGACGGTACTCCGCGCGTCCAGCGCGAGGTCGAGCACCGGCGCAAAATTGACGTTCGCGCCGACGCCGCGCACGGCGCTCGCGAGCGCCAGACCGGCTCGTTCTGCAAGCCCCGCATCGTCCGTCGCCCCGAGAGCGAGCATCGAGGGTAGCGGCACGTCCGTCACGATTCGCGCCACCCGTCCGCCTTCCTGATCGACACAGATGGACGGCGCGACGCCGCCCAGAGCATCGCACAGCGAATCCACGAAAACGCGCGTCGCCGCGGGCGTCGTAACGTTGCGCGTGAAAAGGACGATACCGCCCGGAGCGAGCGCTCTCAACCGGTCGAGCAGAGCGCGATCCGCGGCCGGACCCGGTACCCCGACGCAGAGCAGCCCGCCGGCGAGCTTTGCGAGCTCAGGCACCGGCGGCTAGCGCAGCGTAATAATCTGCGCCGTAAACGTTCCGGCGCGCTCGCTCAGCAGGACGCGCACGCGCGAACCCTTTTGGATGTCGGCGATCGTGCGAAAGGCGTTGTTCGGACCTTGAACGTTCGTGCTCGGCAGAATCGTGACGTCGACTTTGCGCGACCCGACCGAGACCGTCATCGTACTCGAGCGATAATCTATCGTGGCAACTTGCCCGTCGATCGTCCCGGCACTCTTCCCCACCGCGGGAGAGTCTTTCTTGGTTGCATCGTCGTCGGCAACGTGCACCTCGGCACCGCCGCGCGACGGTTCGGCGGCGCCGCTTCGGGCCGCGGCCGCGGGGGGCAAAAGTCCGCACAATGCAATGAGCGCGACGAATAAGACAAACGACCGAGCCATCACCATTCTCTAACGCGTCGGAAGAACGCGAGCGTTCCTTTGAATGGATGAGTATTTCCCCTGACTCACTTTAGGACGTCACCTCGCGCCCATAGGCGGCTCGCGCTGCCGCCCCGAGCGAAGCGAGGACGGGCTCGCCGTCCTGCGGCAGGTCGGCCAGCAACGCTCGCTCGCGCTCGAGGACGCCGCGCAGACCAGCGCGGTCGCCATTCGCGCAGGCGCGCGCCACGAGACCGAGCGCCCGGAGCCGGCGCACGGCAGCATCGCTCGGCTCGCGGCCTGCGAGCACGAGACGCAGCGCGACGAACGCCTCGTCTGCCGCACGTGCCCCGATCGCTTCGAAAGCGCGATAAAACGCTGCCGCCGCGGGTGCCGTTGTACGGCGAGCCAGCAGGGACGCCACGACATCGGGCTTCGAGACCGGGTCTCCCAGTAAGTACCTATCGATCAGAGACTCGGCCATCGGAACTCAGCTCGTTTGCGGCGAGGCGACGAAATAATAGACTCTCCCGCCCACGAGCGTGCTACCCGAAATCGATTTGCCGTCATAGGTGCCGTCGATATGGACGCGCCCGTTGAAATCGAAGTCGAGGTGGATCTGATCGCCATCCAGGCCGCCCGTTACCGTTTCGAAGCGGCCGGCGTCCTGGTTGCGGTAGAAACCGCTCACCACGCCGTCCTTGCCGATCGTTAGTTTCAGGACCCCCGTATAGCTGCCGACTTCATAGCGCTCCGTGAACGTCGTTGCGAAGCTGGTTTGCTGCAGGGCGGCGTCGTCCGTGACTGCAAGCGCCGGCGAAGCGAGAGCGAAAAAGCCGGCAGCGACGATGGCCGGAAAGCGGCGGAAGCTCATACGCTGGCCAGAACCGGCCGTAGCCGAGCCGAGATGCAGCGCGGCCATTACAGAAGCGAGCGCCGCAGATCGCTGAGCAACGTTCCGAGATGGACCAGAAAGCGCGCCGCCTTGGCTCCGTCGATAACGCGATGATCGTAGGAGAGCGAGAGCGGCAGCATGAGCCGGGGAGCGAACGCGCTGCCGTCCCAGACGGGCTTCAGCGCGGAGCGCGAAACGCCGAGGATCGCAACTTCGGGCGCGTTGATGATCGGCGAGAACGACGTGCCGCCGATGCCCCCGAGGCTCGAAATCGTGAACGTGCCGCCCTGCATCTCGGCGCCGGAGAGCTTGCCGTCGCGGGCCTTCGCAGCCAGTTCGGAGGTCTCTTTGGCGATCGCGAGCACGCCCTTCCGGTCCGCCGCGTTCAGCACGGGTACCACGAGCCCGTTCGGCGTGTCCGCGGCAAAACCGATGTTGTAGTAGTGCTTGAAGACGAGATCCTCGCCGTCGAGCGACGAGTTGACTTCCCGAAAAACGGCGAGCGTCGCCGCGGCGGCTTTCATCAGGAAAGCGAGCATCGTTACCTTCGCGTCCCGCTGCTCCGCATTGAGCGTTTTGCGAAACGCTTCGAGTTCCGTCACGTCCGCTTCGTCGTTGTGGGTGACGTGCGGAATCAAGACCCAATTACGCGCGAGCGCCGGTCCAGAAAGGCGTTGGATGCGCGAGAGTGGTTTGCGCTCGACCGTTCCGAAGCGCTCGAAATCGATCTTCGGCCACGGCGGCAGATCGAAGCTGAGACCGGTACCCGTCTTCCCATTGTGCGCGGGCGTGGGCTCCGCGCTCAAACGCCCCTTCACGAACGACTGCACGTCCTCGCGAGTCACGCGGCCGTTCTTCGAAGTCCCGCGAACGCGGATCAGCTCGACGCCGAGCTCGCGCGCGAAGCGCCGGACCGACGGGCTGGCGTGGGCTGCTTCCGCGCCTTTACTCGGCGCAGGGCCACCCGGCGCGCCATAGCTGGAAGGAACGGCTTCGGCGGCCGGCCGCGCCGCCTCGGCCGACGGCGCAGTGACCGTCGTCCTGGTAAGTGCGGCGGCCGGTACGGAGGTCTGGTCGGCGCCTGCAGCAAGCGTCGCGACGCGGCTACCCCGCGAGACCTTGTCGCCGACTTTCACATGCAGGGCAGAGACGATTCCTGCGGCATCGGCCGGAACTTCCATCGTCGCCTTATCCGACTCGAGGGTAATGAGCGGCGCGTCCTTGGCAATTGTATCGCCGACGGCGACGAGTACCTCGATGACCGGCACGTCGTCGAAATTGCCGATATCGGGCACCTGCAACTCAATCGTAGAAGATTCGCCCGTAGAAGATTCGCCGCGCGCCGGGGAGCCGTTCTGAGCGGGCCCAGCCTGCGCTGCCTTGGGCGGCTCCCCGATGAGAGCTGCAGGGGTGTCGGCCGTCTCCAGCCGCGCTAAGATCGTGCCCTCGGAAACCTTGTCGCCGACGCGCACGAGAACGTCCCGAACAATCCCGGCTTCCGGAGCCGGAATCTCCATCGTCGCCTTTTCCGATTCCAGCGTTACGACGGGAGCGTCTTTGACCAGCGCTTGACCGGCTTCGATGAGAACCTCTAAGACCGGGATATCGTGAAAATCGCCGAGATCGGGAACGGTGAGCTCGAAAGAGCGAGCCATCAGCGTTGTGCCTCAGGCACGTCCCGGGCAACCACACTCGCGCTCATGACACCGCACTCCCGTAAACGACCCATCGATCGATCACCTTCCGCAGTCGCCGCCGCTACACTTGCTACCAGCACTCTCGCGACACCGCTCGCTCATCGTCAAGCGCTGTGCTCCCACCAGCCTTCGACCGGCGTGCAGCGCGGCCGCGTACCGCGGCAGAGCGCATGCAACGCCTCGGCTACGAGCGTCGGCACCGGAGGTTCGCCGCCGGGCGCACACGTGTAGACGCCGTCCTCCCGCTGGGCAGCGAAGTCGCGCAGCAGCGACGACCAATCGACCATTCCGAAGGCGGCCCACGCACCGAAAGCGCGCACGTCGACACCCTCGCTCCGCAGCGCCGTCACGTCGTCGTAGCGCTGCATGAGCCAGCGAACGCGTTCGAGTTCGCTGCCGGCGACGTGCACTTCGGAAAGCGCGAGAGGCAGGCGATAGCGCGTCCATGCCGCTCGCAGAAGCGCGCGCGGATCGAGTCGCGCGAGCGTGGCATCGCGCAGCGGCCGGTTCTCGATGGAACCGTCGGGCCGGGAGCGCAGAGCACGCTCGGAGTTCGGGTAATAATTCCAACCGAGCATATCCGGCGGCCGTGCAAGGGAGCGAACGCGGTCGAGAGCGGCGGGCGAAACGTCGCACGCGCGGACAAGATAGTCCCACAGCGGGTGGGCGCGATCGACGCGACCGCACAGCATATCGATCGATAGAAAGCTGCGTTGACGTTTGAATTCCGCGTAGGCTTGCGAAGGCGCGTCGGCCGAGGCGAAGCTCTGCAGGTCTTCCGTAACCATGAACTCCGCGCCCGGAATAATATCCGCGATGCGCGCGGCAGCTAGCAAAAAACCGAGCGTCTCATGCACGAGTGCGCGCCCGAAGGCACGCTCATCGCGCAGATTGGGATACCACACGCCGTACAGCGTCGCAAAGCGGGCGGTCGTCAACGGTTCGTTTACCGGGGTCCAGCGCCGGATCCACGGAAACTCGCGTGCGGTCGCTGCGGCATAGGCTGCAAAGAGCTCCGGAAACGAAGGATCGACGAGGCTCGTATAGCGCGGACCGCTCCCATGATGCAATAACGTGACGATCGGTTCGATACCCGCCCGGTTTAGCAGCGCTAAGCGCCGGCTTTCCCATGCATACGAACGCGCGTCCGGACGCTCGGGGGCGCAGCTCTCCCACAGCACGGGATAGCGCGTGGCGTGGATGCCGAGATCCCGCAGAAGCGCGATGTCGTCATCTCGCTCGAGATGTCCCGTCTCCGCGCGCTGGTCTCGATAACGCTCGGCGTCGATGCGCGCGATCGTCGGTTCCGGAGAGGCCCAAAATTCAAGTTCGCGCTTCACTCAAGCAACCGCATCGCGGACGATTTGATCGACCTTCATGAGGGCCGAGGCCACGACCTGATCCATGTTGTAATAGCGATATTCAGCCAGGCGCCCGGCAAAGGTTACGTTCGGCTGCAAAGCCGCGAGCCGCGCATAGCGCGCGTAGAGTGCGCGGCTTTCCGCGCACGGAATCGGGTAGTAGGGATCGCCGGAAGCGCTCGGATATTCCCGCGAGACCACGGTTCGCTCGGCCGGCTCGGTCAGATAAGCATACTCGGTCGTGCGCGTGAACGGAACGCATTCATCGGGTTCGTTGATGCATGCAGCAGCTTGATAGCGTTGCTGCGCGTGCGTCTCGAACTCGAACCGCAGCGATCGGTACGGCAGCTTACCGTAGCGAAAGCCAAAGTATTCATCGATCGGTCCGGTAAAAATGACGTGCCGTGCCCGAACCGCGTCGATCGCCTCGCGATAAGTGAGGCCGAGTTCGATATCGATACCGTCGCGAGCGACCATACGCCGCACCATTTCCGTAAACCCGCGCACCGGCATCGCCTGAAAGCGATCGCTGAAATAGCGGTCGTCGTCGTCGATGCGAACCGGAATGCGCCCACAGACGGTCGCGTCGAGTTCGGCCGGGTCGCGCCCCCACTGCTTGCGCGTGTAACCGCGAAAGAATAATTCGTATAGTTCTCGGCCGACGCGCGATCGAATCAGCAGTTCGGAATTATCGATTCGGGCGAACGCTTCGGCTCGCTCGGCGAGAAACGCAGCCACCCCGCTCGAATCGAGGCTCCGGCCGTACAACCGGTTGATGGTGCTGCGATTGATCGGTATCGGCACGAGTTGTCCGCGGACCCGGCTCAACACCTTGTGTTCGTATGGCCGCCACTGCGTAAACTGTGACAAGTACTCGACGACGCGCTCGGAATTGGTGTGAAAGATGTGGGGCCCGTAGGCGTGATGACGGATTCCGTCACGCCAAACCGCGTCGTGCGTGTTGCCGCCGAGATGCGGTCGCCGGTCGATCAGTAGGACGCTCGCTCCTAAGCGCGTTGCCAGCCTCTCGGCCATCGTGCTGCCTGACAATCCCGCACCGACAATTAAGTAATCGTACAACGGTTGCGGCGTGCTTTCCCGGTGCTTACAGTACGTTCGCACGGGCGCACGCCGCAAGCATGCCGGCGACGATCGTATCCCAGCTATTACGCCGCGCACGCTCGATGCCGAGCGCGCGCCGCGCTTCGTTCGGCCGCTCGGCGCGCGCGACAGCGTCGACGAAGGCGGAGGCGCCGCGCGCGATCGAAACAACGTCGGCATAGTGCGCTACGACGTCGGGCACGGCGGTACTCACCACGGGCTTGCCGGCAGCTAAGTACTCGAGGGTCTTCGTGGGTGAGATGAAACGCGTTGCCGCATTGCGTGCGAACGGCATCAGCGCGACGTCGAAGCGAGCCAAGATTCGTGGCAGCTCGGCGTACGAACATGCACCGTAATAGCGGATGTTGCGGGCGAGAGGAAGCGACGCCGGATCGATCTTTGCGACCGGTCCTACGAGCTCGATCGTCGCGTCGGGGCGCGCCCGCGCCAGCCGTGCGATAAGATCGAAATCGATTCGCTCGTCGAGTACGCCGACGTAGCCGAAGCGCGCCCCGGCCGTCTGAGCGACGGCACGCTCGGGCTGCTGCGCCACGAAGTGAGCGGCGTCGACTCCGCTCGGAAACGGCCCCCCCGAACGGACCCGTTCCCGGACACTTTCCCAAAGGCTGCGGCCGCCTGCAAAAACGACGGAGGCACGCCCGAGTAGCTCTTGCTCGCGGTCGCGCATGCGCGGGTCGGCGCCTGCGAACGCCGCGAGTTCGTCCATTTTATCATAAATGAGCGGCGCTCGGGGAGCCGCCTCGACGAGCCGCAGCATCATCGGTGTGTACAACCAAAAAGCGGGATGGCGGTCTTCGATCGACGCGCGCAGATCGGCGATCGTCGCATCGTCGACAGCTTCGCTCGGCGTCCGACGCTCCGGTACGATCAAGCTCAGACCGTCGAGGCGCTCGTGCCGATTACGGTCGGACGCTGCTGCGCGAGGCTCTTCGATGACCAGCACTTCGAAACGCGTCGCCAGGCGCGAGATGATATGATTCGGCCGCTGCCAGACGCCCAGCCAACGCAGATGCAATCCCACGACCACGGTATCGATGGGAGTCGAACCGGCACGTAGCGCTACACCGCTATCGGACGATCGATCCGCAAGCATCGGACGACTTATCCCCTGCGCATCGGCGCTTCAAAACGCGGAACCGACCAAATGTTCTCGCGCCGGCCACCCGTCGACAAGCCGGCCATGCTCCCAACCAGCAGCAAACGTCGGCTACTCGCCTGTCGCCCTCGCTCTTAACGCGCTGTTCGACGTTGTCGTCCCCGCACGTGCGAGAGCGCTTCGTAAGACTCGTCACACGCGTTAGAAGACGCTCTCGCTTTGTCAACGATTCTCCCGGCCGGCGAGCTTCGTCGAACGCTTCGCGGGCTTCATCGTGCGCGTCATGTTCGTCTTCGACGAGACACGCCAAACTATACGGGACAATCTTCAGCTCTCCATCGACCGTGCAGGCCTCCCCATAAATGGCGCGCCTCAAAGCGACGGCGATTTTTCGCTGAGCTCGCCGGCCCGCTCTATCCTCGTCGTCTCTCGAATAGATCTTCGACCTTCCGACGCTCGTCCATCAGCAAGGCCGTATCAGCCGCCGTTTGTTTTTCGTCGCCTCGGCCTTAGAACGGCGCAGCCGCGCGCTCCATGCAGCAACGCTTCTCGGGTCGAGCATGAAAACCGTGTCACAAGTACGAAAGCCATTCGGGCGGCGTTACGATCCGTCTCGTTACCGTACCGGCGAAGACGCGGTAAGAGTCCTTACAGCCATTCTCGGCTCATTGCGTTACGCTGACACATCGCACGTTGAGCCGCTGAGGCCAACCAAAGAACGTTTTAGGAGTAATGTTATGAAGACCGGACGCATGGGAATCTGTTTGATGACCGCGGCTTTCATCTTTTCGGCGCGGTCTGCGCCGGCCGTAGCGCAGCCCGCGACCGCATCGCCCGCTCCGATGATGAGCGTCGATTGTGCGAAAGCGAGCGACATGATGATGCATGGCGGCAAGATGGATACGCCCCCGGCGATGACGGGTAACGTCGATAAGGATTTTACGGCGATGGTCGCGATGGAGCACAAAAGCATGATGATGATGATGCACGTGGAAATGCAGTGTGGCAAAGATCCGAACGTCAAGGCTGCCACTGCTAAAGCCTTGAGCGACGAGCAGATGTGGTACGAAACGTATTTTCACGGCATTTCGTATTAGGGTTACCCTGGCGGCTGGGCGAGAGCGCGTCGAAATCCGGCTCAATCGTTTCTGGTGTAGCGGGAGTGGTAAGACCGCTTACAGTAATCTCATCGCCGGATAAGTTACGCTGCGTTATCTGCACGCACTGCACGCAAGGCGATTTGACGAAGCTTTAGGAGTATGTATGAAAATTGCTAGTATCGGGTCCAGCTTGCTGGCCACCGCCTTAACCACTGCGGTGCTGGTCGCGCCGGCTGCAGCGCAGTCGCCATCGCCCGCGCCGATGATGATGTCGTCGCCCGGGCAGATGACGAGCATCGATTGTTCGAAGGCCGGCGACATGATGACGCAAGCGGGAAAAATGGAAGATTCCGCAACGATGACGGGCGACGTAGATAAAGACTTCATGGCGATGGGGATGATGCACGAAAAAGGCATGATGATGCTCATGCAAGTCGAGGCAAAGTGCGGAAAAGATCCGAAAGTGCGGGCCGCCGCGGCGAAGGGGCTTCGCGACTCGGAGCAGCGGCTCGAGATGTTCCGCAATCAAGGTCAAAGCTAAAGCGATGTAAGCGTTCCGGACCGCGAGCGGCGGCTCGGAACGCTATCTGCGCAGCGATGTAAGCCCGTCAGCACGCTCGTCTGACGGGCTTATTTACATAGTAGAATAGCTTCGGCGCATCCGCACGGAGGCAGCGTGAATCGAGACGGCAGCGCGGTCTGACCGTCTGTAGCATGCGCTCCCGACATGGAGCCGTTCACGCGCGATCTGGCGGCGCAGGACCGCTCGCGGCGCATGCGACCGACTGAAAAACCCGCCGACCGACGTCTGACGGGCTTTGCAATGGCTCCCGAAGTTGGACTCGAACCAACGACCCGCTGATTAACAGTCAGCTGCTCTACCAACTGAGCTATTCGGGACCGTCCGACCGTCGTTCGGTCGTGCGCTTTCGAAGGGACGGGCGGTCATCTCGCCCGACACTTCGGAGCAGCCTTTGCCGATTCAATGGCTACCCGGCCGAACCTCCCGCATCCGGCGCCTAACCTTCCGCGTCGCGCTCATTTGCGGATGTCGGGTTGCGACGGCTCGAGGTTACTGTCCGCGCGCGGCGCCGAAGAAACAGCATCGCTCGTGAACCCGTCGGAGGCCGCCGCCTCGAAAGCGACAGTTGCAGCCAAAGTCTGGGGATCCGAAAAGAGTTCGCGCGCCACGCGCACTCCGATGGTGTAGGTGTCGAGTCCCGCCTGCGCTAGCCGGGTAAGATCCGCGGCCGTTCGTATGCTGGCCACGAGCAGCCGAGTCGGCGCATCGAGCGCGCGCAGAATCTCGTTCATCGCCACGACCTCCGCGTGACCGTCGCGTCCGCCGTCGGAGATCCGGCCGAGATAAGGAGCGGCGTACTCGGGCTCGACGAGTGCGGCCGTCAGCGCCTGATGGACGGCGTAAAGCGCAGTGAAGGTGGTTCGCACGCCTTCAGCGCGCAGCGCTTTCACGGCTGCGACGCCCTCGAACGAGATCGGAACTTTGACGACGACACGTGAATCGAACGATGCCACGATCCGGCCGCGTTCGAGCAACGCCTGCGTCGTCGCTCCCCACGCTTGCACGTGAAGTTCCTCGATGTCGAAGGTGAACGCCGCGCGTACGAGGCGTTCGATCTCGCTTAGGCTGCAATCGAGCCCGGCGCTGGCGAGCAGTGTGGGGTTTGTCGTTATGCCGTAGAACAGGCCGGTCGGGAGCCACCTCTGCCAATCTGCTTGGTCCGCCGCGTCGAGGAATAAGCGGCTCCGCTTCTTGGAACGCAGCGAACTCACGATACGTACTCCCTTCAGGCAGCGTTATGGCTGCCGCAAACACGTGATAACGACGCGAACGAAGATACCCGGTTCGCGGCCGCCGATCCGTCGCCGCTCGCGCCGGTCGCATGTGCACCTAAACGCAACTGCGCTTCGATCGTGTCGAGCCTTGTGTTCGAGCCGAGCCCGGCGATTTGTTCCTGGACGACTTGCCGCTAAGTGATATACTCGAATGCGTGAACACGTAGAACCCGGCCGCGCGTCCGTACTAAGCGCGCGCCGTTCGTCCGTTGCGCCACTTGCCGTACGACCGAGGTTCTTCGTCATGTCTACGCAGACGCTCAGCGTCTTTTCAAATCGTAGTTTCCGGCTGTTTTACGCCGGACAAACCTTCAGCTACGTTGGTGACGGCTTACGCGTCATCGCAATACCGCTACTCGTCTACCACCTGACGGGCTCCGCGCTGTCGGTCGGCATAACGTACGCGCTGGAGTACGGCCCGTTCGCGCTATTCGGCCTGGTAGGCGGCTCGCTCGCGGACCGCGTCGACCGGCGTGCGCTCATGATCGGCGCCGACGTCGTGCGGTTCGCCGTGCTCGCTTTCTTCGCCCTTGGTTACGCTTTCGGTTTTCTCACCCTCGGTATGCTGTACGCCGGCATCGTCACGATATCACTCGCAGCCGCGGTCTTCTTGGGTGGCCAGGCGTCGGCCATTCCGTTTCTGCTCGGTAAGCATCGCGCGACCCAAGCCGCGTCCGTGTTGATGGCAGCCGAACAGGTGACGCTGACGATCTTGCCACCCGTCGGCGGCGCGTTCTTTGCGCTGGTCGGGCCTCTACCGGCGCTCGCCATCAACGCGCTAACGTATCTCATCTCGCAAGGGTCGCTTGCACTCGTACCTACGCTCGGGCCCGAGGAGCCGAGCGGACTGCCATCCGCGCGCGACATTCGCGGCGATATCGGAACCGGTTTTCGCTTCATGTGGCGCGACGATGCGATGCGTGCGCTCTCCGCGGCGTCGTTTCTCTTGAACTTTTTCGGCCTCATGGCGGGCGCCGTTCTCATCCCGTACCTCAAACGCGATTTCGGCGCGAGCGATCTCGTCGTCGGTTACGCGCTCGGCTTCGGCGCGATCGGCGCGGTCGCGGGATCGTGGCTGGCGGGCCGCATTCCGGCGCGCTGGCCCTTCGGCCGCGTGTTGATCGTCGCGTACGTGCTCGACGGGATCCTGTTTCTGCCGGTGATGGTGACGCACCGCCTCGACGTCGCGATCGCGTTTCTCTCACTCACGAACGGCTGCGTGCTCTTTGAAGTGGCGCAGATCATCGGCTGGCGCGTGCGCGTTACCCCGGCGGATCTCGTCGGCCGCGTTTTCGGAGCGGTACGGCTCGTAGCCCTGGGGGGCACCGTTCCCGGAGCGATCGTGGGCGGCATCCTTGCCGAGCGCTACGGCGCCCGCTCCGCGATCGTCGTCGCGGGCGCCGGCTATCTCGTAATGGCTATCGCCATCGCGTCGCTGCCCGCGGTGCAGCGGGAGCGGCGGTGAGGAGCCACATCGCGAGCGCGCGCTAAACGCGCGCCCCGTGAACGCTCAGCTCGCGCGCATCCGCGAGCCCCGCTGCTTCCCTAAGCTCGGCTGCCTTGTCCAGTCGCTCCCAAGGCAGATCGAGGTCGGGCCGCCCGAAATGGCCATACGCGGCCGTCTGCCGATAGATCGGGCGCCGCAACTGGAGATGATGGATGATGGCCGCCGGCCGTAAATCGAAGAAACGCTGAACGAGCTCGGCTATCTTCTCTTCGGAGAGCTTGCCCGTTCCGAAGGTCTCGACCAGCACGCTGACCGGACGGGCGACGCCGATCGCATAGGCGACCTGCACTTCGCATCGCTCGGCCAAGCCCGCCGCTACGACGTTCTTGGCAACGTGCCGCGCCGCATAGGCGCCCGAGCGGTCCACTTTGGTCGGATCCTTACCGGAAAAAGCGCCCCCGCCGTGGCGGGCCATTCCGCCGTACGTGTCGGCAATGATCTTGCGTCCGGTCAAACCCGCATCGCCGAGCGGTCCGCCGATCACGAAACGCCCGGTCGGATTCACGAACACGCGCGTCCCCTTATCCCGCAGCGAAGCCGGAATGACCGTATCGATGATGTCGCGTTCGACATGCCCCCGAATCTCCTCGAGCGATATCCCCGGATCGTGCTGCGTCGATATTACGACCGCATCGACCCGCACGGGCTTGTCGCCGTCGTACTCCACGGTCACTTGCGACTTGCCGTCGGGCCGCAGCCACGGTAGCGCGCCGCTCTTACGCTGCGCCGCGAGCGCCCGCGTCAGATTGTGCGCGAGCACGATCGGCAGCGGCATCAACTCATCGGTCTCGCGCGACGCGTAGCCGAACATCATCCCTTGGTCGCCGGCGCCCGTAAGCTCGAACTCGTCGTGATTTCCCGCCCGCGTCTCGAGCGACGCATCGACTCCCAGCGCAATATCGGCCGATTGCTCGTCAATCGAAACCGAAACCCCGCACGTCGCGGCATCGAACCCGACGAGCGAGTGATTGTAGCCGATCTCCGCAATCGTCGCGCGCACGATGCGTGGAATATCCGCATACGTTTTCGTGGTAACTTCGCCCGCGATATGCACCTGCCCCGTAATCACGAACGACTCGACCGCGACCCGCCCCAGCGGATCCTCCGCCAATATGGCGTCCAGCACCGCATCCGAGATCTGATCCGCGATCTTATCCGGATGCCCCTCGGTCACCGACTCCGAGGTGAAAAGCCTACGATAGGCCATAACATTACACTCCTAAAGTATGGCATCGCCCGATCCGAACGAACGCCGAGCAACGTAATGAAGGAAAGGGCCGGGGCCGGGCGCGGTCCGAGCGGGGGGGCGTCTGAGAAATCGACGCAGCGCCGGAAGCGCGAGAGTCGATTTTCAGCGAGTAGCGATTGCCATGGATGGCAAATCGCGGGCGTCCCCGCGCTGGGACCGCGCCCGGCCCCGGCCCGCAGCCAAAGCCCTAGTCGCGTTACGTCCCTTCAGACCAAGACGCCATGTATTTGACCTGCTCCGCCGTCGGCGTATCGATCCGGATATTCATCGCCGCAAGCTTGAGCTGCGCGACCTCTTCATCGATCGCATCCGGCACCGAATAGACCTTCTTCTCCAAGGTCTTGTAATTCTGCGCGAGATACCCCGCCGCCATGGCTTGATTGGCAAAGGACATATCCATCACGGCCGCCGGGTGGCCCTCGGCCGCCGCCAGATTGATGAGCCGTCCTTCGGCGAGCACGCGCACCGTACGCCCGTTCTTCATACGATACGAATCGACGAACGGTCGCGGCTTCTCTTTGCCGGTCGATAAGGCTTCGAGCGCGTCGAGATCGAGCTCGTCATTGAAGTGTCCGGAATTACAGACGATGGCGCCGTTCTTCATCGCCTCGAAGTGCGGCCCCGCTATCACGTGATAGTTGCCCGTCACCGTAACGAAGATGTCGCCGATCTTCGCCGCTTCTGCGATCGACATGACCATAAAGCCGTCCATCGCAGCTTCCAGCGCCTTGCGCGGATCGATCTCGGTCACCACGACGTGCGCGCCCAAACCCTTGGCGCGCGACGCGACGCCGCGCCCACACCAGCCGTAACCGACGACGACGACCGTATGACCCGCGAGCAGCACGTTCGTGGCACGGATGATACCGTCGATCGTCGATTGTCCGGTGCCGTAGCGATTGTCGAACATGTGCTTGGTGAGCGCATCGTTGACCGCGACGACCGGGAACGGCAAGATGCCGTCTTTCTCCATTGCGTGCAAACGAATGACGCCGGTCGTCGTCTCCTCGCAGCCGCCGATCATATTCGCGAGCAGATGATTGTGTTTCGTGTAAATCGTCGTGACGAGATCGCAGCCGTCATCCATCGTCATGTGCGGCTCGGTCGCGATGACGGATTCGATGTGTTTGTAATAGGTCGCGTCGTCTTCGCCCTTGATCGCATGCGTCGCGATTTGATAATGTTCGGAAAGCGCGGCTGCAACGTCGTCTTGCGTCGAGAGCGGATTCGAAGCGCACAGTTCGATTTCGGCGCCCCCCGCTTGCAGAGCCAGCATGAGATTTGCGGTTTCGGTAGTCACGTGTAAACACGCCCCGATGCGCACGCCGGCAAGTGGTTTCTCTTTCGCGAAACGGTCGCGAATTTGCGCGAGGACTGGCATGAAGGTCGCGGCCCATTCGATACGCGAGCGTCCGGTATCGGCGAGGCTGCGGTCCTTGACATCCCCGAGTTGTCGGTCGATGGTTTGCATACAACTCCCTAGAGTCGGTCGACTAGCACTCGCTGATCTTTGAAACAATCTGAAGCGACTGGCGAGTGAATTCGACATGCCGGTTGCGAAATCCTAAAGCGTGGAACTCGAAGACTATCTCACAGCGCTCGCTTCGGAGGCGCCGACGCCGGGGGGCGGCAGCGCTGCGCCGCTCGTCGCCGCCTTAGGTGCGGCTTTAGTCGCAATGGTCGCGCGATTAACGCTCCAAAGCACGCGCTTCGCCCCGGTTCACGAGCTCGCGAGCGATCTCGTACGTAAGGCGGACGGCGTGCGGGCCCGAGCGCTTATTGCGCGCGAGGAAGACGAAGTAGCGTATCGGCACGTCGTCGCGGCGACGGCGCTTCCCAAGAGCACGGCGGACGAACGTAGCGCGCGGACGAGCGCACTTCAGCTCGCGCTCGGTCTCGCGGCACAGGCACCGCTACGCGCAGCCGAACTCGCGAAACTGGTAGCAACGCTTGCGTCGCGCGCGCTCGAACTCGGCAACGCGCAGCTGGCGAGCGATGTCGGCTGCGCGGCCGAATTCGCACACGCGGCGCTAGCCGCATCCGCGCTCAACGTGCGCGTCAATCATAAGTTTATGCAAGATCGTCATGCCGTCGAGGGCGGAGAACGGGAACTCTCGCGCTACGAGCATGAAGCTGCGCCGCTCGTTACGCGGGTGCGTTTAGAAGTGGCGCGAGCCCTCGCGCCGTAATGCGGGCCCGAATAGCGGCGCGCGGCCGTAACGTTACCAGCGGTAACGTCGCTACCTCTCCGGCGTCGACCCGAGTTAAGCGCAAGCGCTGCGCGATCGTTGCGATGACGAGAATACCTTCGGTCCAAGCAAACGCTTCGCCGATGCACGTCCGCGTGCCGCCGCCGAACGGAAAGTAGGTGAACCGCGGGCGCCGCGACTCGTCGAGAAACCGCTAAGGCATGAAGCGCTCGGGCTCGGGCCAGAAGCGCGCGTCGCGGTGTGTTACGTACTGCGAGACGAGGACGATGTCGTGGGGCGCGATGCGATAACCGCCGATCTCGACCGGCTGAGTCGCGCGACGACCCGTCATCCAAACCGGAGGATAGAGCCGCATCGTTTCAGCCAGCACCGCGCGAACGTACGCGAGTTGCGGCACGTCCCGGGTCGCGGGCGTGCGGCCGCCGAGAGCGGCATCGACGCTCGCATGCAGCGCCGCCTCGATGTCCGGATGACGCTGTAAGAGGTAGAAGGTCCAAGCGAGCGCGTTGGCTGTCGTTTCGTGGCCGGCGAGCAAGATCGTCAGCGCTTCGTCACGGATCTGCTCGTCGCTCATTGCGCCACGCGCGTCGTCGCGGGCCGCGAGCAGCATGGAAAGCACGTCCCCACGGTCGACGCCGCCCGCGCGATGTTCGCGAACCATGCGCGCGACGACCCGCTCGAGCTCTCGTTTTGCGGCTTGAAAGCGTCGATTGGCCGGCAACGGCCAGTCGTCCCACAGTTCGCTAAAGGGAATCATCGAGGCGGGAAAGGTCTCCATCGCGATTACGAGGGAACGCGAAATGGCATCCATCTCAGCGCTCAGGTCGGCTCCGAAAAGCGCTTCGGCGGCAATCTCGAGCGCCAGGCGACTCAGCTCGCGATCGATGTCGATGATTTCGCCCGCACGCCAGCCCCGCATACGCGCGAGACATGCCTGCGTCATCACGTGCCCGTAGTCGGCAAGTCGCCTGCTATGAAAAGCCGGCGCGACGAGTCGCCGGTGCTGTAAATGCTCAGGCCGCTCCGCCGTGAGGAGTCCGTTACCGAGGAGCCGCCGCAAGCGAACCGTGCCGCGCCCTTTGCGAAACGACGTCGCCTTGCTGACGAGCACTTCTTCGATCGCCGCCGGCTCGTTCACGAAGTAGACATCGCTCCACAGGTTCGCAAAGCGCACGATCGGACCGTAGCGGCGCGAGCAATTCTCGAAGAAAGCCGGGAGTTCATGAAAAGCTTGCTGCATCGCGATGAGACGCCAACCGGGCAGCGTCGGCGGCCGCGGCGTCACTTTTCTAGAAATATGCGCCGCCCCCACCAGACGATCACCGCGCCGAGGAGGACGACGCCGAGCACGAAGACGACCGAATCGAGGAGAACGAGGTTACGAGTCCGAGCCGCATCGACGAGCGGAGCTGCCACGGCACTCCGGCGCAGCGTCGCGAGAACGAATAAGACGAGGAAGACCGCTCCGGATCTGCGCGATACATGCACTAGTGCTTGCTTTCGTAAACAGCCGTAAATAAAGCGAGAGCGACTTTTTCGATCTCGCAAGGAGGGAGGAGCGAAGAAGGACAGCGTCTTTGAGCGACGAGCGAGGCCGCAAGACCGGAAAAGCGACGAGCGACTTTACGGTTATTTATGAAAGCAAGCACTAGCCGCTGCATTCACGCTCGCGCCGCGGGAACCCGGCAAGCGGCGAGGCAACCGGCGCGACGAAGGTCCTGCGACGGCGCGCGGCCTAGCCGGAAGCCATGTCCTTTCTCACACGCGCGAAAGCGCTCGGTTCGCTCTGCGGACTTGCCTTTACCAGTAGCGCCGGCGTACTGGTTTCGAACGCCGTGGCCGCCTCGAAAATCGATGCCGGCGATCTCAAAGCACTCGCTGCGACGCTGGCTCTGGAACGGGCGGCCGTTAAGGCGTACGCGGACGCCGCAGCCTCGAACGTGCTCGCCCCCCCCGTGCTAGCCGTTCTGAACGACTTTCTCGCCGATCATACAGCGCACCGCGACGCCATCGTTCAAGCGATCGTGGCGACCGGCCAGGCGGCCAGTGACGACGTGGCGCCGCTAGACACGCCGGCACTGCGCGTCGAGAGCGATATCTTGAGTTTCGCCTACGGGCTCGAGCGGTCGCTCGCGGCGGCGCACCTGAGCGCGTTGCCGGCGTACAAGAATCGCGACTACGCTCAAACGACGGGTTCGATTCTCGGCGTGGAGACGACCCACGTCGCCCTACTCGGTGAAGCGCTGCGCAAAGGGCGTGCGTACCCGTCGAGTTTCGTTACGGCGTAACGAGGTCGAGGAAGGGCGCGATATCCTCGCGCTCGACGTCCATGCCGACACCGCGCGCATTGTAGAGCGCGTCGTGAAAGTCAGAACCGGCGGTCATCACCAAACCGTAGCGCGAGGCGAGCTCGCGATAATGAGCGACTTGATTTGCATCGTGCGTCGGATAGAACGTTTCGATGCCGGCTAAGCCCGCTTCGACGAGTTCTGCAACGATGGATTCGTCCTTGAGCCGGCCCGGATGCGCGAGCACCGCGATGCCGCCGGCGCGCGCCACGAGCTTCACGGCCTCCTGCGGACGCAGATACGTCTGCGGCACGTAGCCGGGCCTGCCCGGCGACAACAGCTCACGAAACGCTGCCTGGATATCGCGCGAATAATTTTTCCGGATGAGCGCGCGCGCCACGTGGGGGCGCCCGAGCGCGGAATCGCCCGAACCTGTCTCGGCTTGCACGTCAGCGAAGGACAGGTCGTATCCGGCAGAGCGAAGCTGCGCGACCATCTGCTCGGCACGAACCCGCCGCTGTCCGCGATTGGCCGCGATCGCCTCGCCGACCGCGACGCTTTCGAGCGGAAATCCGTAACCGAGCACGTGGACCTCGTTACCGCGATAGGTCGTGTTGAGCTCCACGCCCGCCACGACGCTTGCAGTTCCCTGGGCGCCGTCGAGTTTGGCGTAAGCACCGACCGAATCGTGATCGGTCACGGAAAAGATTTCGACACCGCGCCTGCGCATGGCCGAGGCGAGTTCGGCCGGCGTTAGCGTCCCATCGCTCTCGAGCGTGTGGCAGTGAAAGTCGACGAGCACGCGAGCGCGCTTACGACCGCGCCCGAGCCTTCGCCTTCTTGCGCGAGGTAACGAAGTACACGAGGACCCGCTTCTCCTCGCGGAAGCCGACGAGGCTACGCTGCTGCGCCGGGTCGCGGAGAGCTTCGAGCGCATACTCGACAAGATCGTCGGCGCCGGTATCGTCGTCGAGCACATCCTCCTCGGTACCGGGACTTTCTACGAGCCGCTCGCCGAAACGCTCGGAAAGCACGGCGACGAGCAGCTGCAGTTCTTCGCGCGTGAACGTCGAGGCGTCGCGCGTTATCCGTACGAAGCTCATCGCAGGGTCCGATTCCAGAACCACCGTCAAGGCGCCGGCTCGCACGCGCGAAAGCTCGAGCAGCGACCGAACGTGCTCGATGACGGCCTCACGAAGCTCCCGTTCGACGCTACGATCGAGGCGCGAACGGACGGCGAACGAGAGCGTCAGGGTTCCATCCGCCGGATTCGAGCCGATCGTCGCGATCTGCGGATAGCGAACCAGAAGCGCAATAATGAGGCCGACGGCGTCGGACGCTTCCTGGGCTCGGCTCGCAGCGTAGGGGCGCATGTGCCTTCTTAGTGATGGAGGGAGTGGTAAGGGCGTGGTCTGTTCGGAGCGGCACCGCCGGTCCCTTGAAGGATTTGGAGCGCCCGAAAGGCCCTCACGGGGGGTTTGCGGCCCCAGCCATAAGTAAACCGTAATGGGTGAGCCCCGAACCCCGCTCGAACCGCCGAGCCCGGAGCAGGCGGCATTTCTCGAGCGGGCGATGACGCAGTATGGCAACGCGACGTATAATTTCGCCTTTCGGCTGACCGGCAATGAGACCGACGCTCGAGATCTGACTCAGGACGCGTTCGTGCGCGTTTATCGAGCCTGGCGCTCCTTCGTGCCGGGTACCTCGTTCTTGTCTTGGATCTACAGAATAGTCACGAATCTCTATCGAGACGAACTTCGGAGACGAAAAGGGCGTTTCCATGAAGAGATACCCGAAGACAACGCTCCCCAGGAATTTGGTGGCCAGCGACCCCTCGCCGTAAATCCGATTGACGACTACGTCGATCGGCAGCTAGGAGAACCCCTCTCCAAGGCGCTGGCGCAACTATCGTCCGATCAGCGGCAAGTCGTCATCCTCGCGGATATCGAAGAGTACAGTTACCAGGAGATTGCGGAAATTATGGGATGCTCGATCGGAACGGTGCGTTCGCGCCTGCACCGCGCCCGAGCCCTTCTCCGCCGTCTCGTCGAGCGAGCACAACAACAACAGCGATGAATCAGCACCTGACGACCGACACCCTTATCGATTTCCTGCACGGCGAATTGGCGTCGCAGGATGATGCCCGCGTACACGCTCACCTGGCCGAGTGCCAGGCGTGCCGCAGCGCGTACGAATTGGAGGCGCTGCTCGGGGAGAAGCTGCGCGCCGCCGCTGCGGCCGAAGAACGCGAGATGCCTTCTCTCGTGGCTGCCGCCGTATGGCAGCGGATTCGAGAAGCGCAACCCGGCCCGTTCGCACGCCTGGCAGCCTGGCTGCGCCCGATCGTCGCCTTTCCCGTGGCCGCAGCAATTCTGCTCGGCGCATTCTTTGCTTCGCCGCTGGCACACCCGAGCAACGCTCCGAAGATCGACGCAACGTATTACTTGCGGGCGCATGCGGCGCAAGCCGGGCTCAGCCCGTTTTCCGACCACGCAGGCCCGCAGCCGCTCGAAACGTCGATGCTGGATTCGAGTGTCGAGCGCAGCGTCGCCGATCGATATACGGGATACGCTGCTGTCGGCGTGCTCGATGCCGTGCATTAAACCTGCCGTTTATTTTGGCTTAACTCTGGGAGCAGTCATCGCGACATGCGCATCCGGAGCGGCGAAGTCGCATGAAGATCCGGTTGCGTTGTTGCGGCAAAGCATCCAAGCACCGAACAACGTCTCCTACGTCGGGCAATTCGAGACGGTTCGCTTCAGTTCGAATCGTGCGACCGCGACGATCGTAAAAATCGAGCACCGTGCGCCCGGGCTGACGCGGCGCTGGTACGTCGCGCCCGAGGCGCTTTACGGCGACTACATCGTTACGCGCGGAAACGCAACGTATGAGTTCGATCCCAAAGCCGGCAAGCTCACGATCTCGCATAATCCCACGATCGATAGTCAGCTTGCGGCCACGAGCAATTTCGCCCGCATCCTCGCCAACTACCGGGCCATCCCGGACGGCGCGGGTACGATCGCCGATCGTACGACCGATTCGATCGTGCTCGTGAACCGGTACACGGGTGAACGTGCGGTGCGCGTCTGGCTCGACAGCGAAACGCACCTGGTTCTAAAGAAAGAAGAATATCACGCGAACGGAGCCGTAGCCGCACAAACGCGATTCGAGGAACTCCGCTATACCAACGCCATACCGGACGGACTGTTCTCGACCGATGCGCCTAGCGGATACGCGCAAGTCGCAGGCATCAGCATGTCGATGCCTTCATCGGATATCGAGCGCGTTATTAAGGAAGCCGGCTTCAAGCCGTATGAGCCCAAAGCGCTGCCGCAAGGCTTCACGCTCACGAGCGGCGACGTCACGACGGTCAACGGCGTGCGCACGCTCCACCTCATCTATTCGGACGGCCTGCGCTCGATCTCGCTCTTCCAGAACGCACGCGATGCCGCCGCCGACTTCGGCACGCTGCGTCCAAAAATGGTCTCCTTCGAGCACCATGACGCCCAATACGTCGAAGACGGACCGACCACGCTCTTGACGTGGAAAGAGCACGGTCTCTTTTTCGCGCTCGTCGGCGACCTGCTGCGCAACGAACTTATCGAGATCGCCAAAAGCATCGTCCCCTGAGAGGATTCCGGTCCTATTGTGTTCTGCTGAATGCGGAGATGGGAAGTTGGGACCGGAATCCATCGCGTTTGCGCCCTGCGGGCGCAAGCCGCATTGTCGGTGGCGCGGACCCGGAGTCGGTGATCCCGACCGGAATCCAGCGCATTTGCGCCCTGCGGGCGCAAGCCGCATTGTCGGTGGCGCGGACCCGGAGTCGGTGATCCCGACCGGAATCCAGCGCATTTGCGCCCTGCGGGCGCAAGCCGCATTGTCGGTGGCGCGGACCCGGAGTCGGTGATCCCGACCGGAATCCAGCGCGTTTGCGCCCTGCGGGCGCAAGCCGCATTGTCGGTGGCGCGGACCGGAGTCGGTGATCCCGACCGGAATCCAGCGCGTTTGCGCCCTGCGGGCGCAAGCCGCATTGTCGGTGGCGCGGACCGGAGTCGGTGATCCCGGAGTTAGGGGTGGAGGGCTTCTTTGGCGCGGGCTTCGAGGAGGGCTAGGTGGGCTTTGGTCGTGTGGTCGAGGTGTGGGAACTGGAGGGCGTGAGAGGCTTGGGCGGCGAGAGATACGAGATCGGAGCGCGCTAACGCGCGCGCGTCTTGCGGGGTGAGGGGTTCCGGTTTTCGATATAATGCGATCAGCGTGTCGAGATAATGCTGCTGTAGGCTGCGCCGTAAGGGGTCGATCGTCGCTCGGGCATTGCCTCGAAGTTCTTTGAATACGCTTTCATGCAGCCAGTCGAAGAGGTCCGCAAGTTGCATCGGATGCGCGTCCGGCGTTTCCGCGGAGCCCTCGGCAAGGCGTGCAAGAACGGGCGGTAAGAACATTTGATGGATCGCTTGCTCTTGAAGTTGACCGATACGCTCGTCGAGCGCAATGTCGTGCCGTAAGGGCGGGTCGTACGCCCACTGCGGGAGATTGCCGTAGCCCTCCAGGTCAACGTAGCCATATCCCGCCCATTCGCTATAGCTTAGATTCCCGAGCAGCAGCGGCGAGAAATGCCACGCGTCGGCAGCGAACACGTACCGGTCGAGCAGCTCGAACGCCTCGCGTTGCCGTGCGCGCGGCACGGGCACGACCGGCGGTTCAGCGCCCGGATCGCCGCGGTGTGCGCGCGACAAATATTGGCCGCCGATGTAGTGCGTCGGCAGCAACTCGCACGCGCTGCTATCGACAAAGGCATGCGCGAATGCGTCGCTGGCCCCTTCGTATGCCTCCCCGGCTGCGGGAAAACTGCGATCCGCTTGCGCCATGAGCCCGCGGTTCATCTGCAACTTCACGCCGCACCAACCCAGCATGTCGTTCGTGAGAATATCGTGCTCGGCGCGTGGGTCGGCCGCGTGTCCGTTGGCCCACGATACGTCTTCATCGGAGGCATAGCGGTACTTGGGATCGCTCCACGCCGACGCCCACCCGCGAAGTGTCGGCAATTCGTCTTGCGGCGAATGAGCACTGGGGATCCGGGCGTATGCGAAGTGCGTTGCATAATAGTCGTATGGGCCGAGAGCCGTTTGAAAGTAGTCGCCCTGCGCATACTGCCTCGGCCAAAGATTGAGCGGCGCATACTCCATCACGGTTGAGGCGATCCCGTACTTGGAAGTAAAAGAACCGTCTTGCAGTTCTTTTGCCGTGTAGGCGCGAGACCCGACGAAATTGTGTTGGAGTCCGAGATTGTGGCCCGTTTCGTGTAGAATCGTGGCCATCCAGACGTCGTCGAGAAAATGCTGCGGCATGGGATCCGTGACGCGCCCGTAGCGCACGGGGTCGACGAAATACGTCCATGCGCTTTGCGCAAAGACCGGCACGTCGGCCGATATGAGAATCCCGGTTCGAAACTCTTCACCGGTGCGCGGGTCATAGAGCGTCTGTGAATCCGCCCCAAAACTCGCGTGATACTCCGTGACCCAGCGCAAAACGTTGTAGCGAATGTCATCGGGATCCCAATTCGGATCGCTCGGCTGATCCAAAACTTGAATAGCATCGCTGATGCCGATTTTCTCGAACGCCTCGTTCCATTTGAGCACCGCGGCTCGAATAGCCGGGCGGTGCACTTCGGGAATCGTGTTGCTCAAGTAAAAGACCAGCGGATGCGTCGCCGCAGAAAGCGGCTTTCCCGGATCGGAAGGCTGCAAGTTCCAACGCACGAGATAACGCAGTTTTCGCGACAGCACTCGATCTTCGTCGAACGTCAGGTATATATCGTCGTAAACCCCAACCCGGTCGTCCGCGAGGCGCGGACGGTAATCGCCAAGCACGGGAAGTTCGGCAAGATTGTAGACGACGTGCATTTGCAGGTGACGCGCATCCGGCACGGCGTCGGCGATGCGTTGTCCTTCGGAGGTCCAGTCCTGCAGCGCTTCGATCACCACGTTTTTCGGAAAGGCTTTGGTCAAACCGAAATACGTGCGATCTTTGTCTAGCGTGTACGCTTCAGCTTTCGGCTGATCGTGGATGTTCTGTTCCAACACCGCTTTGAGGTTCAGCTGATCTTCGAGAAACGGCGCCGCATCGATGACGACGGCTCCCGTCTTTGCGTCGCTCGCGACGATCGACGCGAGACCGACGACCGAACGGGCGAAGGAGCGGTCGATCGCGCGCGCCGCGGCCGGCGAGCCGGGCGCGACAAAGAACGGACTCGGCCACAGAATGGCGACGCTGTTGCCGGCGCGTTCGAAACGTAACAACTCGGTCGGAAGATGATCCGTGTTGCCCCAGACGACATCTTGGCCGCCGATGCCTGACGCAGGAACGATCGTTTGCGCAAAATCTGTGCCCAGTTGCGAAGCTGCCAGCTCGATGTAGAGCTTCCCGTCTTTATGCCACAAAGTGAACAACCCGCGTTGCGCTTGCGCTCCTTTCACGAACGTTTCGTACGCGGCGACCGGTTCGGCCGAACTAGCGCTTCGAAGTCCACCGATAGAAAACAGCAGCGCTGCAATGATGGCGGCCGCACGGCATGAAAACATGGCGCCCTTCTGTTATCCGTCCCGACGCCGTCTCCCGCGAGCCACGCGGACTCGGTTGCCCCGACGCTCGCTTCGTGTAAGGTCACCTTCCGTAAATATAGAACGTCGTTTGGCCTTCCCGGTTCTGCTGCGTCGCCAAAAGACGGGAGTTCGCGACGGTTTTGCTTGGGTCGGAGACGACGATCAGCGAGCGGCGGAGACGGCACTCTTCCGTGACCCCTTCGATCGGCGTTAGCGGAGATGCAGCGAGATAGTAGTCGATCAGCGTCTCGTAGTTGTACCAGTCCAGGGATCCGAAGCAGACGCGCGCGTAGGTCGCATCGAAGCGCCGAACCGTGCGGAAAAGGCTCGCGGTCCCGAAGCGGAACGCATCTGCCGACGCCTCGGGGTAGATCAAGAAATATTCGCGGCAGAAAGCTAACATCGAGCACACGACGGTAACGAGAAACGCCGCGACGACGAGGCGCCGGCGACGTTCACCCACATCGTTGCGCGGCCGAAGCGCGCTCCAGCCGGCGCGCAGACCGAGTGCCGTAAAGATGCAGGCCAGGGGCGCTCCGATCAGCGTGCGCGGGAAGTCGGGGACGCCGTCGTTCGTCAGCGCGCCGCCGAGCGGATAGAGCGCGAGCCAGACGTAGAGTAGTACCGCACTTTTACGAGGCACGAGACGCCAAGCGAGCGCGATTCCAAGCAGGACGAACGGCAGCATCCACCAGTAGAGGACCCCGTAACGCGGCCCGTGGTCGAGCAAGCCGTCTCCCGTTGCGAAGAGTGCGCGCACGTCGAAGTGAGCGGCATAATTACGTGCGAACGTCGCCAAGGCACCGGCGCCTTCTCGGTGGCCGAACGTCGCGATCGCCGCGTCGCGCCAGAAAAAATGCGGATGCGTCGTGACGGCGAGGCCGAGCGGCGCGACGCACACGACAGCCGCGAGCAGTGCGAAGAGCAACGGGCGGCGCATCGCTGCGGCTGCGTCGCGCCGGCAGAGCAGCAGTGCGACGGCCAAGATCGTGCCGTCGAACGCTTCGGCCCGATACGTGTAGGCACCGACGGCGAGCAAGACCCCGCCCACAACGACGGAGCGGCCGGAGCGGAGGCGCAAGCCCCTTGCCAGTGCGGCCAGGCCGCCGAGCAGAAACGGAAAGACGGCCGCCGGCTCCCAAGCAATTCGCGAAAGGTGAACCGCCCACGGCAGAATCGCGAAGATCGCGGCCGTCGCATCGGCGAGCGCAATGCTCGCGCACAGTTCGATGACGAGCGAACGCAGAGCAACGACGGAGACGACACCGAAGACGACGGCCGGGAGCCGCATTGCGAACGGTACGGGTCCCAGCAGCAGCGTCGAGCCGTATTCGCAGAATCCGTAGAGCGGCAAATATTGGACGCGCAGATCGAAAAACGGTAGCGCCGGCGCGCGGCCGTGCAAGATATTGCCGATACCGACGAGACCCGCGAGTTCGTCCGGGTGAACTTCGAGCGGAACGGCGTCGATATCGAAGATGCGTAGCGCGAACGCCGCTAAGAGAACGAGCGCAAGCCGGTAGCGGACCGGCGGCGAGATCAGCCTTTCGCGCCCATCTTCGCATCGGGCTTCTTGCCCGCGAGCGACGCATCGAAAGCCGCCTTTAGGTCGGCAACCGGAATCTCGCCGTCGCGAATCGCCTGCACGGTGCCGTCGCGGCCGATCAGAACGACCGTCGGAAAGCCGCCCTGTAGATAGGACTTGGCAACGCTGAGGTTCGGATCGAAAGCAACCGGATAGTGCACGTTGAATCTCGTCATGAACGCGACCACGTCAGCTTGCGATTCGGGCCCACTGGAATCCATTCCGTACGGACTTCCCGAAACGGCGACGAGATTGATCGAATCTTTATAGGTTGCGTACAACCCGTTGAGCACGCTCGTTTCACGCTGGCAGTGCGGGCACCACGTCGCAAACACCTCGAGCAGCGTCGGCTTGCCGGCCGCCTGGGCGAGATCGAAGGGGCCACCCGTCGTCGAAACGGCGAAGGCGGGGGCTTTCTGTCCGACGGTAAGCTGTGCCGAAATCGGAGCGTCCGAAGCCGCTTTCGGAACGCGGGATCCGAGCGCCACGGCCACGACGATGACGAGCGCGAGCAGCGCAAACGAGGCGATGAGAATGGTGCGCCGGCGTTTGGCTTGCGCTTGCAATTCGGCACGTGAAGGGGCGACCTGATGCCGTTCGGCTCGATTCATGAGACTCGTACTTCGTGCCGGCCACCGGGCGTACCGCCCTGCCCGAGCGCCGTATCGACGGCAAAGGCACCGGGTGCAGAACGCGCAACGAGCAGCGCCAGCAACGCTAGAACGACGTCAGCGGCGACGTGGGCCCACGAGGGCGGGGTCGGAATGCTCGACCCGAAGCAGCCGCAGTCGGCCGGAATCTGCCGGATGACGAGCGACGCAACGGCTGCCGCGAAGAGCGCGAACTGCACGGCGGCGACGAGGCTTGCCAAGCGGGTGAATAAGCCCGCGACCAGATAGCCTCCAAGCAATATCTCCGCGTACGGAAGCGCCACACCCAGTGGCGCGATGAGCGGCGCGGGCAAGATCCGATAGCCTGCGATTGCGGTGGCGGTCGCGGCGGAACCGTCATGCGCCTTCGCGATCCCCGCGCCCACGAGCAACAAACCCAGCGCCAAACGGAGCGCTAAAATTACGTAGGCCATGCGCTCACGGCATCGGCGAGCGCGCGCTGAGGTCGCGGAATCGAGGCGGCCTCGGCGCGTTCGCCATCGCCGGCGCCGTCGTGACTGCGCAGCGTCGCTGCAACCGCAAGCGCTAGCGTACGCACGTCGTAGCCACCTTCGAGGCAGTAAGCAACGCGGCCGCCGGTATAGCTTTCTGCGGTCTCCCGCACGAGCGCTGCCAGCGCACGCGCTGCGATCACCGCGTCGACACCGAGGTCGCCGACGGGATCTCCGGCGGCAAAATCATAGCCTGCGCTCACCACGATGAAATCCGGCTTAACGCGCGCCGCAACGGCCGGCAGAATACGCTGCCAGGTCGCGACGAACGCTTCGGTACCGTATGCGTGCGGCGGGAGGGGCACGTTGACGATCGCAGCGTGCGGGTCGAAGCGCTGCTCGCTCGGGCCGCCCGTTCCAGGATAGGCCGGATAGCCATGCGTCGATACGAACGATACACCGTCGCCCGTCGCAGCCTGCGTGCCGTTGCCGTGATGGTAATCGAAATCGACGACCAGCGCCCGTCCGCCACGGGTTGCGACGTACGCGCGCGCGGCGATCGCAGCGTTGTTGAAGATGCAAAAACCCATCCCACGAGCGGGTTCGGCATGATGCCCGGGAGGCCGCACGAGTGCGAAGGCGGCGCCCCCCGTCTCGACTGCGCGCTCCATCGCCGCGAGAGCGCCTCCGGTCGCGCGCCGCGCGACCGAAAGCGACGACGAATCGATGACCGTATCGCCCGTTGAAAGATACCCTCCGCGCACTCCGACGCTGTCGACGTCACGCTTGACGCGTTCGAGATACGCGCGCGGGTGCACGAGTTCGAGCTCGGCGTCGGTCGCGTCCCGAGCGGCCGCCCGCTCGGAGAAGAGTCCGGCCGCGCCCAGATGCGCCGCGACGGTCGCAACGCGATCGGGCGATTCCGGATGCCCGATGCCGCGCAGATGTTCCGTATAGGTTTCGTCATACACAACGATCATTGCGCCATCTTCACCCGGTCGCTCGCATCGGCCTAGTGCGTGCGGGACGCATGCAACACGCGTCGCCGCAGAGGCAATTAGTGACTGGGTTTCGGACTGCTCTTGGGCTTGGGCTTGGAGCTCGGCGGCGCGGCGTGCGTGGAGTTTAAGCTCGCAAGCGTTTTCGTTACTTCGTTGGAAAGCGGCGTACCGGTTTTGACGAACGGCTTGAGTTTGGTATACGCCGTGCGCGCTTTCGATCTGTCGCCGGACTGCAACGCGCACTTTCCATAAACGTAGTACAGTTGCGGATTCGCTTTCATGAAGTCGGCCGCTCCGCGATCGATCGCTTCGAAGATCTGGGTGCACTCCTTGACATTGCCGAGTTGCAAGTCCGCGGAGCCGACGCCCGCGAGCGTCTGCGGCGACCGAGCGAGAGCGAATGCGTGCCGAAACGCGTCCCTGGCCTCGTTGTATTTGGCACCCTGAACGTAAACTTGGGCGAGCGTGGACCACGAGCTCGGATCGTTCGGAACGACTTCCGTCAAGCGCTTGAAGTAGCCGACCGCGTCGGCACTTTTCTTCTGCGTCAACGCCAGCTCGCCGAGCCGCGTCAATGCATCCGGGTTGTCGCGGTTCGGACCGAGTGCCGTTTTCCACTCCGTCTCCGCGGCCGCCTGATTTTTGCCGATGGCAACGTCGTAGTCACCGTAGGCGAGGTGAATCGCGGGACTATTCGGATACGCCTGCTCGCCGCGCTTAAGCGCCGCGAGCGCCTGGTCGTAAATCTTTTCATCGCGATACGCCTGATATTCTTCGACGAGCACGGACGCTTTCGCGTCATCGGTCGAAACGATGCCGAGCAACGTTTCGTAGGTGCCGATCGCGCTCGCGACGTCGTGGTTATTCGCTTGCAACCGCGCCTTGCCGAGCAGAGCGTCCGCATTTTTCGGATCGATCGCGAGTGCCCGGTCGAAGTTCTGCTGCGCGAGGGCAAAGGATTTTTGCGAAATATACGAACGCGCCTCGAGCACGTAAGGCGTCGGATCCTTGGCATCGAGTTTGGCAGCCGCTTCGAACTGCGTGCGTGCGTCGTCGAACTTGCCCTCTTGCGCGAGAACCAGTCCGAAATTTTCGAATACCCGCGGATCAGTGGCATTGAAGGTCGTGGCGCGCTTCGCGACGCGCTCGGCGTCGGCGGCCCGGTTCTCGTGCAGATACAAATCCGTCAGCGTCAATAAAATCTGCGCGTTGGTCGGTTCCCGGTTGGACGCTTCTTCGAAATCACGCGTCGCATCGGGAAAGCGGCCCAGCTGCTGGTTCGCGAGACCATCCATGTAGTAGACTTGCGCGGTCTTCGAACCGAGCGAAACCAAGCGCTGGGTCAATCCCAGTGCTTGGTCCGGCCGGTTGCCGCCCAAATAGTATCCGGCCAACTGCAGGAGCGCATCCTGATCGTTCGGATTCGCCTTTATCTTGGCTTCGAGGCGCGGGATCGCGATCTGCGGCGGTTCGGGACTCGCCGTCGGTAACGGAGCCGGCGATGCGCTAGCACTGGCTGCAGGTGAGGGCGACGCAAGCGGGGCCGCCTTTTTTGCGAGGACTCGTTCGCCGGCGGATAGGCAGAAGGCCGTCGCGAGCGCGGCGGCTGCGAGCCGAGGTACTGTTTTCAATGATTCTCTTTTCCAGGGCAGGAGGCCGGGACCGCCCGGACCTCTCTCATAACGGCTTCGCCGTCTAGTTGGTTCGCGCCCGGGGAGCGCTCCTAGTGCTTAGTGTGCCGACCGATAAATGCCGCGACAGTCGCTCCGCGCTTTTCCGCCGTCGCTGCGTCGCTCATCGCTTAAATTGCTACGCAATTCTGCGCTCCTCGCTCCTTGCGACGACGAAAAATCACTGTCGCTTTGTGTCACGCCATTTACCGGTCGACACACTAAGCGTGCACGGCGGAGGCGGCGCGCAGCATCTTCGTGAGCTCCGGAACGATTGCAAAGAGGTCTCCGACGACTAGGAGGTCGGCGAACTCACCGATGGGCACGGTCGCATCCCTATTAATCGCAACGATCGTGCCGGCCGTTCGCATACCGACTTTATGCTGAATCGCGCCCGAGATGCCGACGGCGAAATACAGTCCGGGGCTGATCGTCTTCCCGGTCTGACCGACTTGATGGCTGTGCGAAATCCAGCCCGCGTCGACGGCCGCTCGCGAGGCTCCGACCGAACCGCCGAGCGATTCCGCGAGATCCTTGAGGATCGTCGTAAACGGCTCCGGGCCGCCGACGCCCCGGCCGCCGGAAACGACCACGGAGGCCTCTTCCACGCCGAGCTCGCCCGCGGCTTCGACCACTTCTTCTTCAACGACGATCGCATACGGCTTAGCCGGCGACGGCTTTTCCAGCGCGACGATTTCGCCGGCACCGGCCTCCGGTATGGCTTTGAATGAGTTCGGGCGGATCGCCGCGATGCCGTAGTCGGCCTTGAAGGCGCAGGACGTGATTACCGTACCGCCGAGCTTCGGCGAGAGCGAGACGACGCGCCCGTCTTCCACCCTGACATCGACGACGTCTGCGCTTTGGCCCGCATCGAGACGCGCGGCGAGCCGGCTGCCGATATCGCGGCCGAGCATCGTGTACGGCACGAGCACGAGTGCCGGACCCGCGGCCTTGGCTACGGCTGCGAGGTAGTCGACCGCAGGATCGATGAAAAACGTGTCGATGTCCGGATCTTCGGAGACATAAATCCGGTCGACGGGATACGCCTTGAGTTGCTGTGCGGCGCCGCCCGCGTTTTTACCCAGAACGACTGCCGCAACGCTGCCGCCCAGCGACGCGGCGAGCGTCTTTGCCTTGGTCGCCAACTCGAAAGAAACGCGACGCGGCTGGCCCGCCACATGTTCGATGAAAACGATGACGTCACGCATTAAACGAGTTTTTTCTCGCGTAGAAATTCGATAATCTTCGTAGCGCCGGCGACGGCGTCCGCCGCTTCGTATACTTCACCCTTGCCGCGGGCGGCCGGAGTCTCCAAATGCGTAAGCTCCGTTCGTGCGCCCTCGAGCCCGACCGGAACCTCTACCCCCGTCTCGGCTAACGTCACGATCGCGAGCGTCTTTTTTTTCGCGGCCATGATGCCTTTGAGCGCCGGATAGCGCGGTTCGCCGATCGCTTTAGTCACGCTCGCGAGCGCAGGTAACGGAGCGCTGATGCGAGCGAATCCGTTATCGGTTTCGCGTTCGGCTTTTACGGTCGTTCCCTCCACCCACAGCTTGCGCAGATAGGTGAGACCCGGCACACCGAGATACTCTGCGAGCGCTCCCGGCAGCTCGCCCGTATTCGCATCGGTCGAGTTCGTTCCGCACACGACGAGATCGAAACCCTTGGTTCGAATCGCTTTCGACAACACGTACGCCGTGCCCCAGACGTCGGAACCTTCGACTTTGGTATCTGAAATCATCACCGCATCGTCGGCGCCCATTGCCAGCGCTTTGCGCACGACCTCTTTGCCGCTTCCAGAGGCCATCGAGATGACGGTAACGGTCGTATCGCCGCCCTGCGCTTCCTTTAATTTGAGCGCCGCTTCCAGCGCGTATTCGTCGAAGGGATTGAGCACGGTCTCGACGCCGGAACGCACGAGGCGCTTCGTCCCCGGATCGATCCGCTTGTCGGCGTTCGTATCGGGGACGAGTTTAACGGTCACGACAATCTTCAAGCGCGCGCAAACCTCCAGAGCGGCAAGGGCGAAACGACTAACCCGGTGCGCTTGCGTGCCGTCGCGTCACGACCCTGCCTCGAGCCGCGCAATATTTTCGCGCGCTTTGGGATGACCGAGAGTCGAACTCGGACGCTCTCACGAGCGGCAAATTTTAAGTCTGCTGTGTCTACCGATTCCACCATCATCCCGCGGGGCCACCCTCGCCTTCCTTGGGCCCCGGCACGTCGTCACCTTTGCGGCTGCATCAGCAAAAATCCGAGCAGCAAGTCGTTCACCTCGAGGCGCGCCTCGGCAACGCCTAGCGCCCGCAGAGCCGCCGCAAGGATGAGCCCCCCGGCGACGAGGATGTCGGCCCGTTGCGTGAGCATTCCCGGAAGGGCCCTTCTGGCTTCGAGATCGATATCCAGCAGCCGTTCGAGCGTTGCATCGAGCGCTGCGAGCGTTAAGCTCGTTCCGCTGACGGAGTCGGCATGCGATGCCGTAGCGACCGCCGCCAGCGTCAGCGGCGTCCCGGCGACGCAGCGCGCTTCCGAAACGTGAGCGTACTGCGCGAACGGAACCAGCAGCGCGGCGAGCTCGATCCGCGCGGCGGCGGCGGCGGCACGAGCGGGTTCGCCCGGCATCGCACCCAGAAGTTCCGGGTAGCGCTCGCCGAGGCGCACCGAGCCGACCTCGATCGAGCATGCTCCGGTCAGCTCGCCCGCGCTTCCGACCGCGCATTCCGTGCTACCGCCCCCAACGTCGACGACGGCGATACGGCCGCGTGTTTTCGGCGCTTCAAACGTCGCGCCGCGAAAACTCGCCTCCGCTTCGACGGCTCCGCTCAATATCTGCAGCTCGACACCGGTGAGGGCGCACATCCGCCGCGCAAACTCGGGCCCGTCGTCGGCTCGTCGCACGGCACTTGTCGCGATCGTCACCAGTTCCGCGCCATGTCGACGCACCAACTGTACGTATTCGTCGACCGCCGCCAGCGTTCGCCGGATGCCGGCGCGCGAAAGAGCGCCGCCGTCCTGCAGACCTTCGCCCAGCCGCGTACCGATCGCTCGCGCTTCGAGCTGCTCGACGGCACCTTGCGAGCGGTCGCGAACGACGAGCAGCCGCGTCGTATTCGTTCCGAGTGAAATGACCGCCCGTACGGCGCCGGGCGCACTTGCACTTCCGGCTTTAGACCCGCTACGCAGGTGAAGTCGCCACGGCGGGCCGGACCCGGCAAGCTCCTTAGTAGCGCTTACCGGCCGAGGCTTCGCGCGTTTTCTGGACGAGCGCGAGGGCGTGGTCGTAGTCTTGATTGGCGATACCGGCGTACAACACGTCGACGATCGACAACTGAGCGATACGGCTCGACGTCGCGTCGGAGCCGAACGCCGTCTCTTTAGCAGCCGTAAAAAGCTTGATATTCGAAACTTTCGTGATCGGCGACGTGGCGCGATGCGTGATGCAGATCGTCGTGGCGCCGGCGTTCTGCGCGTTTTCCATCGCATCGCATACATCGCGTGAGGCGCCCGTATGCGAGATGCCGAGCACGACGTCGGTTGCGTCGAGCAGCGACGACGACATCGCCATGAGATCGGAATCGTTGAGCCACGTCGAACAGATGCCGAGCTTCATGAACTTGTGGTAGGCGTCGAAGGCCAGCGGCGCGCTTCCGCCGATGCCGTAGATCTCGACCCGCCGCGCGTGGCCGAGTGCGTGAACGGCCTTGCCCAACTCGTCGTCGGAAAGAACTTCGATCGTATCCTTCAGTGCTTGCGCATTGGCTTGAAAGACCTTGGTCTTAAGTGCTTCCAGAGAGTCCGACGGTTCGATCTGCTCGTAAACCGTTTCTGCGGGCCCCACGAGGTCGCGCGCGAGCATGATCTTAAACTCTTGATAACCTTTGTAGCCGATCTTCTGACATAACCGGACGACGGTCGATTCGCTCGTCTGGGTACGCTCCGCCAGCTCCGTAACCGTCAGATAAATTAATTCTTCGGCGTGCTTGAGAATAAAGTCCGCAACGCGCTGCTCGGCCGTGCGCAAGGAGCTGTAGGTACCTTGGATACGGATGAAACAACCGGGTACATTGACGGGTTCGATGCGGGTAGCGTCGGGCGACGTCTTCACAAACAGCGTGTTCTACGTCGCTTGCTTTCTTGCCTCGAAGATCGCTTCGCGCCGTTTTTTGCGAATGAAATGACGTTCGGCGGGAGCGAGCCGATCCGGCGGCGCCCAGGCTTCCGTCGCTTTCAAATACGCGTTCATCTGTGTTTCGAAAGCAGGGCTGACGAGCTCCGGCTCGGCCGAGAGCGGGACGGCTTCCGGCGGCCGCGCCCGTTCGAGAAAGACGACGGCGTGACGCCCGCGCCGGTCGAGCACGAACTCGAGACGCGTGCGTTCCTCGAGGCTCGCCTCGTAGATCGCTCGGTGCACTGCTACGTCGCCCGCCGGCACGGCGGCGAGCGTTCCGTCTTCCAGCCGGACGGTCGCGCCATGATGATGGATGTTGATGACCGTTCCACGGACGACGCTCACGGCTGACGACGCCAGTCGTCGGCGCCTGCGGTCGGCGGTGCAAAGCCACGCACGTAGATGATCTCCTCGCGCTTCCCGACTACGTGGAGCTGGTCGTGAATCTCCGGCACGGCTCCGCGCGGGTCGCTCAAGCGGTCGATCGTTCGCCGCTGCCCGCGCTCGCGAGTTCGCAACGCGTCGATCTCGGTGCGCGATGCGGCCAGCTCTCGAGCGACCGTGACGTTCTTTGCGACGATACCGGCGGTCTGAACGACGACCAGACTCAGCATGCATGCTACGGTAGTCAATAAAGCCGCGCGACTGCAGATCCGGAAGATGCGTCGCAGCTTGGCAAGGGCGAGCGCGCTCAGACCGAAGCGGCGCAGGCGTCTCATGGTGCTGCGAGCACGCGGTCCTGCGCCGCGACCTCCCAAGATCCGATGCGGCGGAATTTTCGGTAGCGTTCGTCCCGCAGATCGTCCGGCGGCACGCGCTCGAGGTCATGTAGCGAAGCGTCGATCGTGTCCAGAACGCGCTGCACAAAAGCGGCCGGTTCGCGATGCGCGCCTCCGAGCGGCTCCTCGATAATCTCGTCGATGATCCCGAAATCGAGCAGATCCTCGCTCGTTAGTTTTAAGCGCTCCGCGGCTTCGGGTGCTCGGGCGGCATCGCCCCACAAAATCGCGGCGCAGCCCTCGGGTGACGCAACGGAATACACCGCGTTTTCCGCCATGAGGACCCGGTCGGCGAGCGCGAGCGCGAGCGCTCCACCGGAGCCCCCCTCACCGACGATCGAGGCCACGACCGGCACGCGCGCTTTCGTTAATGCCATCAGCGCAGAGGCGATGGCCTCGGATTGCGAGCGCTCCTCGGACCCGACACCGGGATCGGCTCCGGACGTATCGACGAGCGTCACGATCGGCAGCCCGAAGCGCGACGCCAGATTCATAAGCCGGACCGCTTTACGGTAACCTTCCGGCGACACCATGCCGAAATTGCGACGGATGTTTTCTTTGGTGTCGCGGCCTTTCTGTTGCGCCAAGACGACGACACGCCGTCCGCGCAATTTTGCGAAGCCGCCGACGAGTGCGCGATCGTCGCGGAAGTGGCGGTCGCCATGCAATTCGTCGAATTGGTCGAAGGCCGCAAGATAGTCGCTCGAAATCGGGCGCTTCGGATGACGCGCCATGTTGACGCGCTCCCACGGTGTGAGGTTGCCGAAGAGATCGTGCAACAACTCGCCGTACTTTTGTTCCAGCACGCGTACGTCGTCGGCGGCGGCGGCCGTTCCGCGACCGCGCAGCGACGCGATGCGTGCTTCGAGTTCCGCAAGCGGACCGTTCTCTCGCTCGACGATGACGTTCATGCGCGATGGCCGTTCATTGCAGCGCGAATTCCGGAACGGCTTTGAGCGCGGGCGAGATGCGCTTACGGTCGACTGCGTAATCGAGGACGCGCAAGAGCGTGCTGCGGATCTCGGGCCGCGCTGCGACCAGATCGACGTGACCCTTCTCGAGCAAAAACTCTGCGGTCTGAAAATTTTCGGGCAGCTTCTGTCGCAGCGTTTGCTCGATGACGCGCCGGCCCGCAAAGCCGATCGAAGCGCGCGCTTCGGCGATGATGATGTCGCTCTGAAACGCGAACGAGGCAGAAACGCCGCCGGTCGTCGGATCGGTCAAAACGGTCACGTATAAATTTCCGTCGGCCATAAAGCGTTCCACCGCCTGCGTCGTCTTGGCCATCTGCATGAGGGCGAGCATGCCTTCTTCCATACGCGCCCCGCCGCTCGCGGTAAAGATGATGCATGGCAAACGCCGTTCGCGCGCTTCTTCGAGCAGCAGCGCGATCCGTTCGCCAACGACCGTTCCCATCGTGCCCCCGCGAAAGCTGAAATCCATCACCCCGAGCGCGACCGGAAAGCCGTCGAGCGTGGCAAACCCCGTTACGATTGCTTCGGAGAGCTTCGACTTCTCGCGATCGGTCTCGAGCTTCTCCGGATATGGCCGCTTATCGGTCCAGCCGAGCGGGTCACCCGGCAGAATCGACGCGCCGATCTCGACGAAGTCGGCATCAACGAGCGAATTGATGCGCTCGAAGGCATGCATGCGAAAGTGGTAGCCGCAGCGAGGGCACACCGAAAGGTTCGCTTCCAAATCTTTGCGATATAGCATTTCGCTGCAGGACGGGCACTTCGCCCAGAGGGCCGCATCTTCGGCCGGGACGCCGGGCTCGCGGAGACGTCGCAGCCAATCGGGCATCGGCATCAGGCGGTTTTCTTTTCTACGGGGACTGCCGGCACGGCCATGACGTGCGCCGCTTGCGTGACGGGCCGGCCGCCCATGAGCCGCGTGGCATAGATGCGGCGTAATTGTTTGAGGTAATTCGTGACTTCTTTTCCGTTGAGCTTCGATTCGCCGGCGACGCGATCGGTAAACACATACGGAATCTCGATCGCTTTGCCGTACTTCGCTTTCGCGGCGACTTCGAGACCGATTTTGAAGCCGATGGGGTCCAGTTCCACCCCGGCGAGCGCCTGACGCTTAACGAGAATGAACCCGCTCGTAATGTCGCGGATCGGCGTGAGCGGCCACGCCATCGCGCACGCGACGATGGAGGTGATCTTTCGTTTGAGCGGCCAGTTCTCGATACCCCCGCCTTTGACGTAACGGCTACCGACGGCTAAGCCGTAACGGCCCCCTTCGAGCGCGCGCACCATCGCGGGAATAATGTTGGGATCGTGACTGAAATCGGCATCCATCGCGCCGAGCGCAACCGATTCCGGACGCGCGAAACGCCAGCCGTCGATAACGCCGCTCGAGAGCCCAAGCTTTCCCGGACGATGCAGGCAGCGCACCGGGCACCCGGCAGCGAGCGCATCGACGATGGCACCCGTGCCGTCGGGAGAATTGTCATCGACTACGATGAGCTCGCCGTCGAGAGCACTGGCGCGCATGATTTCAGTTAGCGTCCGAATCAGCTTTTCTATCCCGCCCGCTTCGTTAAACGTCGGGATGACGATGCTGAATTTCAAACGCTGTTTCGCCCCACGCCTTATTATACTCCGATTAGAGGCTCGTTTCATGCTCCCCGAAGACTGCCCTTACAGGTCGCCGCTCGCGTAACGTAAGGCGCAGCAAGCAACGAGACCGGCCGTTTCCGTACGCAGGATGCGGCTTCCGAGCGAGACGAGATGAGCGCCCGCCCCTTGCGCCGCGAGCGCCTCCGCATGCGAAAGTCCGCCCTCCGGGCCAATCGCCACGATCGCCGTCCGCGCTCCGGCTAGCAAGCCCGGCAGTCGTTCGCGTAAGGGCGTCGCTGCGGCGACTTCCCACGGCACGAGCGCAACGTCGTACGCCGCAAAGGACGCGATCAATGCAGCGAACGTTTGCGGCGTCTCGACCCGTAGAATGTCACGCCGGCCACACTGTTGCGAGGCGCTTTTAGCCAGCCGCCTCCAGCGCTCCACTTTACCGGCCCGTTCGCCGTCGCCGACGGTCCGTTCGCTCGCAAAGGGTAAGACCCGCGCGACGCCGAGTTCGGTCGCCTTCTCAACCACGAAATCCATTTTGGCACCTTTGGGAACGGCCTGGGCCAAATCGATCGAAAGCAAGAAGGACGGCGGCGCGTCGACCTCGCGCAATAACGCGGCGCGCACGCGCGAGCCGTCGACATGCAGTTCGGCGACGAACGCGCGCCCGGTCGAATCGACGATCTCCACCTCGTCCCCGGCGCTACGGCGCAAGACGACGAGCAGTTTGCGCGCGTCGTCGCCGGCGAGCTCGACGAGCGTCCCGAGCGCGAAGACGCCCGCCACGAAAAAGCGCGTCGCGCTCATACGCCGCCTAGCGGGGCGGCCCTGGTAGGGCTAAGGCGCAAACGCGTCCTTGACGCGATCGAAGAACGAGCGATCGTCGACGTCGTCGCCGCCGATACGCGCGTACTCCTCTAAGAGCTCGCGTTCGCGGCGCGAGAGCTTCGTCGGGACCACGACGTGAACCGTTGCAAAGAGATCGCCGTGCGAGGAAGCGCGAATGGTCGGCATGCCTTTTCCCCGCACGCGGAACGTGGCGCCGCTCTGCGTTCCCGCAGTAACGGCGACCGGCACTGGACCCCCGAGCGAATCGACCTCGAGATCGATACCCAGCGCCGCTTGCGTAAACGAGATCGGCACGTCGACGTAAAGGTTCGTGCCTTCCCGCTTGAAGCGCGGATGCGGCGCGATTGCGAGATACACGTACAGATCCCCCGCCGGGCCGCCGCGCGCACCACCCTCACCGCTCCCGGAAACACGAATGCGGCTGCCGTCGTCGACGCCGGCCGGAATTTTAACCGTCAGCGAACGATGCCGCTCGACGAGTCCGCGGCCGCGGCACGTCTCGCATGGCGACGGCACGAGCGTGCCCTCGCCATTACACTTCGTGCACGTCGTTTGCGTGACGAATTGGCCGAGCGGCGTTTGCCGAACGCTCCGCATCGCGCCGGAGCCGGCGCACCGGTCGCAGCGGGTGACTAGCGTGCCGGGCGCGGCGCCGCTTCCGTGGCAGGTATCGCAGCTTGCGAGATGATTGAACGCGATTTCCCGATCGACGCCCACGTAGGCTTCATCGAGCGAAATCTCCAGATCGTAGCGAAGGTCCGCGCCCCGCTGCGGGCCGGCAGCGCGGTTGCCCCCAGCCCGGCCGGGTGCTCCGCCTCCAAAAAACATGTCGAAGATGTCGCCGATACCTTCGCCCTGTGAGAAGCCGCCGGCTCCGGGCGCACTCGCACCGTTCGATACGGTTCCGAAGCGATCGTACTGCTGCCGCTTTGCCGGATCGGAAAGGACTTCGTATGCTTCGACGATTTCTTTAAAGTGTGATTCGGCCGCGACCTTATCTTTCGATACGTCCGGATGATACTTCAGTGCAAGCGCGCGATAGGCGCGTTTGATATCGCTCGGCGACGCGTCGCGCCCGAGCCCGAGCACGGTGTAAAAATCGGTCGTCACGGTCGTTAACGCAGTTCCGTTTCGTTGAGGTGGCGATTGAGCGAGACCGCCGTTCCCGACGCGAGCGCCAGAAGCCTCGCGTACGGCATCCGGCGCGGGCCGAGAATTGCGAGCACGCCGACCATCTCTTCGCCGAAGCGATAGGGAACGGTCACGATGCTGCACTCGGTGATTTCGCCCGAGCCGAGTTCGTGCCCGATTTTGATGCTCGGCACATCCATCGTCATGGCGTCGGCAACGAGATCGTAGAGCGCCTTATGCTCTTCGATGATGCGCAGAATCGAACGCAGCTTACGCAAGTCCTGAAATTCCGGTTGATCGAGCAAATGCTGCGCGCCGCTGGAGGCGACCGAAGGGCCGCCGTCGCCGCGCGCGGCGTCGCCGAGAGCGCTCGTAAGCTCCGAAACGAGAGCTTCGGGCAAGTGCGCTTGGCGCACGACGTCGGCAATATCGGCACTTGCGACCTCGCGCATCGCCTTACCGCCGAAGGCCGCGTTGAGCCGGTTGGAGAGTCGCGTCAAGTCGTCCGCTTGCAGCTCCGGTCCATGCTCGAACGTCTTTTGCACGGCGACCCCAAGCGACGTAACGACGATGGCAATGCCCGTGCGATCCGAAAGCCATATGAGTTGAATGTGCCGAAACGTCTGAGAGTCGCGAGCCGGCGCGACGACGAAAGCGACGTTGCGCGTCAACTGCCCGAGCAGGCGCGTCGTGTGCTCGATGACGCCGTCGAGCTCGCGACTTGCGGCCCGGAATTCGTCTTGAATGCGCCGCTGCTCGTCGCTCTGCAAGGGCTCGGGACGCATCAAACGGTCGACGTACGTTCGATAGCCGGCATCCGAGGGAATACGGCCCGCGGACGTATGCGGCTGCACGAGATAGCCCGCCGCTTCCAGCTCAGCCATTTCGTTGCGCACCGTCGCCGAACTCACGCCCAAATGATACTTCTGCGTAAGCGTGTTGGAGCCGACCGGTTCGGCCGTCGCTACATATTCGTACACGACGGTCGCCAGAATGAATGCTTTTCGCTTGTCGAGTTCCGGGCGTGCCGGCTTCGGGTCCGAAGGCTTGATCGGCTTAGCAGTCACGGCTCGGGAGTGCCAACATTACCGCCCACAGTAGCAGATGCGTCGCAGCGGGTCAAGTGAGACCCGGGTGCCGAAGTAACTCGCCGCCCTGTCGCATCGTCTCGGAGCGAGGTGAATTCCGTGCGTTTACGGTTGCCGGGTGTGGTCGTGCTGTTACTCGCAGTTGCGGCAGCGGGACCGGGATTCGGGCAAACGCGTGCCGCGAGCCCTTCCGTCGATTGGCCGAGCTTCAACAACGATCTCGGTTCGAATCGCTTCGGAAGCCTAAAATGATCAATAGAACGAATGTCGGCAAGTTGCACGTCCTCTGTAGCGCTTCGTTCGGCGCCATCCCCGATTTTCAAAGCGGTCCGCTGGCCGTCGGCGGCGTTCTGTATGCGACCTCGCGAGCGAGCACTTACGCCGTCGACGGAGTCAACTGCCGCAGGCTGTGGACGGCGACCGAACCACTACCGGCAGGCGGCGGCACGAACCGGGGAGCCGCCTACGCCGGCGGCCTGCTCTTCCGCGGCTTTGCGAACGGTCACGTCGTGGCGCTGAGCGCCTCGACCGGTAGGACGAAGTGGGACGTCAACGTCCTTCCGGCCGGCAGCCACGCCTATTTAATGCCGCGCCGATCGTCCAGGAGGGACTCGTTTTCATCGGCACGGCCGGCGGGCGACATCGCCGAGACGGGCCACATGATGGCGCTCGAAGCGGCCACCAACGCCACGAGATGGTCCGTCCAAACCGTTCCGGCCGTCGGCTCGGTGGCAGCGCAGACCTCATGGAAGGGTGCCGCGCACATCGCCGGGGGTTCGACGTGGACGTCGTACACGCTCGACACCGGCACCGTGCCAAACCTGCTCTACGTTTCGACGGGCAATCCCGGTCCCGACTTTTACGGTGCGGACCGGGGCGGAGTCAATCTGGGCAGTGAATCGGTCGCCGTTTTCGACGCCACGACCGGTGCCGAGCAGACGGAGTACCAGCTCATCCCGCATGACGTTCACGATCATGACGTCGGCGCGCGTCCGGCTTCAATTCTCCGGCTTGGGGCACGGCTGCCACTACTGCGCCTGCGCAGCTGATGGTGCTCGGGATATAAGGGCGGCGCTGATCGCGCTGGCAAGTTCGTCCCACGATGTTTCGCCGACCGAGACATACGAAACCGTCCCGTCGGCCAGCAGAACGAGCGTGACCGGAATCGGGGTGATCGAATAAGCCTGAAAAATCTTGCGCTCCGGATCTTCGACCACCGGTAACACGAGGTGTTGCTGCGCTAAAAAGGCACGCGCCCGGCCGGCCGGCTCGTCGGAAATGGTGAGCAGCGAAACGGCATCACCGTAGGTGGAACGAAGCCTGCCAAGCGCGGGCAGTTCCGCGCGACACGGCTCGCACCACGTCGCCCAAAAACTCAGCACGACCGGCCTCCCTGCGAGCGCTGCCAGATGCATCGGTCCGTCGCCGGAGTCGAATTCAAAATCCGGAGCCGGCTTCGCAAATGCGATATTACGTAGGCCCGTCGAGGGCGTCCGCGCATGGCGCCCGGCCGAAGTCGGGGTCGGCACAAAGATCGACCCGACGACCGCCAGCGCAAGAACGGCGACGCCGTTCGCGCGCGAAAATATGTTTAGAAGGTTGCGGTCCTTCGTGTAAAGCATTTTCCTACGTGCTGGAAACAGCTGCTGGTATGGAGGTCGAGCGAGATGGGTAGCATCGGGTCTGCCTCGCTGCGGCTTGCTGCCTTGCACTCATAACCTCCGTCCTCCCGTTCCCAAACGCAGGTCGGGCCGGCTTGGCTTCGACCATAACGCAAACTTCTGCGCCGCATGTGGTGAACTCAAGACGCGCTCGCGAATTAACTTTAGTGCTTGACAAACGACTCGCCGGAGAGCTTAGGAGCGACATGGATACGACCAAACGCACGACAATGGACACGATCAATACGATCGAAGCGATGTTCCATGAGAAGCGTCACTTCCCGCCGCCGCCTGAGTTTGCGCGGCAAGCGAACGCTCAACCCGGCATCTACGAGGAAGCCGAGCGCGATCACGAGGCGTATTGGAAATCGTGGGCCGACAAGCTCGAATGGATGAAGCCGTATGAGACGGTCCTCGAGTGGAACGAGCCGTTCGCCAAGTGGTTCGTCGGCGGCCAGCTCAATGCTTCGGTCAATTGCTTGGACCGGCATATCAAGGCCGGGCGTGGCGACCGCATTGCGTATTACTTCGAAGGCGAGCCCGGCGACCGGTGGACGATCACGTACGCGCAACTGCTCGCGGATGTATGCCGCTTAGCGAACGGACTGCGCAAGCTCGGCGTTAAGAAGGGCGACGTCGTCGCCATCTACCTGCCGATGATTCCGGAACTGCCCGTCGCGTTGCTCGCTTGTGCGCGCATCGGCGCCGCGCATTCCGTCGTTTTCGGCGGTTTTTCAGCGGATGCGATCGTCGACCGGGCTAAAGATTCCGAATGCGTCGCCATCATTACGGGCGATCAGGGTTGGCGGCGTGGTAAGAAAGTGCCGCTCAAAGCGACGGTCGACGAGGCACTCAAGGAGACGCCGACGGTCAAGCACTGCATCGTCACGAAGCGCGTCGGCGATCCCGTCGACATGCGGGAGGGCCGCGATGTCTGGTGGGACGCGCTCGTCGCCGACCAGCCCGACACGTGCGAACCCGAAGCGATGGACGCCGAAGATTTACTCTTCTTACTGTACACGAGCGGCACGACCGCGAAACCCAAAGGCATCATGCACACGACCGCGGGCTACCTGACCGGCGTGACGTCGTCGACGCGGCTCGCACTCGACGTTAAGGATAGCGACATCTTTTGGTGCACGGCCGACATCGGCTGGGTCACGGGACACTCGTATATCGTCTATGGTCCGCTCGCGCTCGGAGCGACCGGCATCTTGTTCGAAGGTACGCCCGACTTCCCGGACAAGGATCGCTTTTGGGACGTTATCGAGCGCTATAGGGCGACGATTCTCTATACGGCCCCGACCGCAATTCGAACGTTTATGAAGTGGGGCAGAGAACACGTAAAGAAGCACGACCTTTCGTCGCTGCGGCTTTTAGCATCGGTCGGAGAGCCGATCAATCCGGAAGCGTGGATGTGGTACTACAATGAGATCGGCGGCGGTCGTTGCCCCGTCGTCGACACTTGGTGGCAAACCGAAACGGGTTCGATCATGATCTCGCCGCTTCCCGGAATTACCGAACTCAAGCCGGGCAGCGCGACGAAGCCGCTGCCCGGCGTGGTCGCCGACATCGTCGACGAAGAGGGGCACAGCGTGCCGCTCGACGGTGGCGGCTATATCGTCTTACGCCGCCCGTGGCCGTCGATGCTGCGCGGCATCTACGGTCAACCGGAACGTTATCACGATACGTACTGGTCGAAGTTCGAACACATGTACCTTGCAGGCGATGGCTGCCACCGCGATGCGGACGCCGATTACTGGTTTCTGGGCCGCATCGACGACGTTATGAACGTCAGCGGGCATCGCATATCGACGGCTGAGGTCGAGAGCGCGCTCGTCGCGCACCCGGCCGTCGCCGAGGCGGCCGTCGTCGGCAAGAACGACGACATGACCGGGCAGGCCGTGGTGTGCTTCGTTTCGCTGCGCGGCGATAACGCGGGCTCGCCGGAACTCGGCAACGAACTGCGCAAGCACGTGGCGGACAAGCTCGGCAAGTTCACGACGCCGAAACACGTGACGTTCACGCAAGAGTTGCCGAAAACGCGTAGCGGCAAAATTATGCGCCGCTTGTTACGCGATATTGCAGAAGGCCGCTTACTCGGTGATACGACCACGCTTGCCGATTCGAGCATCGTCGCCGAACTGCAGGAACGCACGAAGAGCGAAGCTTCGAAGGAAGAGTAGCAGCTACATTTCCGTCGAGATCGGGAGAGGCTCCGTCGGACCGGGACGTTGACCCGGTACGACGACCGCCTCCCCGTCAACAGGTTCGAGTTCGGGATCGTCGTCGGGCACGCGCGGAAGTTCCGTGTCGGGGGGATCCGATTCGGCGTGAGAGCCATCGTTATGATTCATCATGCGCGTCATCTTCGCGCTTACCGTAACACGTCTTGCGTGCGCCTCTCCCGGCCGGCTAGACGCGGCGCCCGCGTTAGGGTGCGCCATCGAAAAACGCGCGCACGCCCGCGAGATCGAGAACGCGGCGCGCCGGCGGCAGGGCGTCGAGAATTGCGGCGCCGTAATGCATGGACGCGGCGCGGCCGTCGAGCAGCGCGATGAGACCGCGATCGGTATTCGACCGGATGAGGCGACCGAAGCCCTGTTTGAGCCGCACGATAGCCGACGGAATCATATACTCTTGGAAACTGCGTCCGCCCGCCGCGTCGATGCTGGCCAGTTTCGCGGCCACGAGTGGATCCTGCGGCGATGGAAACGGCAAGCGGTCGATGATGACGCACGAAAGCTGATCGCCGACCACGTCGATACCTTCCCAAAACGTGGCGGTCGCGAACAGCACGGCGTTTCTCGTGCTCCGAAACCACTCGAGCAGATGCGCGCGCGGAAGTTCGCCTTGCAGCTTGACCGGAAATGGAATCCGTTCGCGCAGCAGCGCGTACACTTCGTGCAAGCGCGCGTAAGAAGTAAATAATACGAACGCGCGGCCGCTCGTAACGTCGAGTATCTCCTCGATCAACGGCGCGACGCGGCGCGCAAAACGTGGATCTTTGGGATTGCAATCGCCGGGCGCGACGAAGAGCCGTGCCTGCGCGCGGTAATCGAATGGTGAGGGCGCCACGTACTCTTGCGCTTCGTCGACCCCGAGGGCTCGCCGCAGAAACGCAAACGACGTTCCCGTTGCGATGGTCGCACTCGTTAAGACGACGCTCTGCGTGCGAGCGAAGAGCGCCGCGCGCAAATAATCCGCGACGTCGAACGGCGCCGCATTGACTTCGTAGCGGTCGCCCGCTTCGGCGCGCTCGACCCACGTAATCGATTCGTCTCCGGGGAGCGATGTACGATCGATCGTAGCGATATGCGCGAGCACGCCACGCATGACGTTGTCCCGCCGGCGCTCGGCTTCGGCACTATTCTCGGGCGGCCGCTTTAGTGCCGTTTGCCAATTCGCGTACAACCAATTTTCGAGCCGGTAAAACGAACCCTGTAACGTAGCGAGGGCCTCGCCCGCGGCCTCGTTTGCCGCGAGCGGGTAGCGCTCGCCCGGTACGCGCGCGAGCGCATGCGAGAGTTCGCGCATTCCCTCGTCGAGCTCCGCATCGTAACTTGCCGGCAGTTGATAATTGCGGTGCACGCGACGCATCAAACGGTTGACGCTCGAAGTGGATAGCGTTGCCGTCAGCGCAGCCGATGCCCAGCGCTCGCACTGATGCGCTTCGTCGAGGATCGCGTAATCGTAGGGCGGTAGCAGCGTACCGCCGAGCGCCATATCGAGGAAAAACAGCGCGTGGTTGACGACGACGATATCGGCGTACTTTGCTGCGTCACGCCGCGCGAAGAACCAACAGTCGCGAAAACGTTCGCAGAACTCGCCCACGCAGTCGTCGGCGTCCGCGTCGACGGCTTCCCACTCGAGAGCGGACGGCGCGAAGGGCAACTCCGCGCGATCGCCCGTTGCCGTGCGCTCGGACCAGTCCCAAATCGCTTCCATCGAAGCGCTCTGGGCGACGAGGCGTTCGGTTCGCATACGATCGAGTTTTAAGCGGCAGAGATAGTGATTGCGGCCCTTGAGCAGTTCTACGCGCGCCGGCACGCCGAGCGAACGGACCACGAGCGGAATGTCCTTACGGACGAGCTGCTCCTGCAACGCGATCGTCGCCGTCGAGATGACGACCTTTTTACCGCTGCGCAGTGCCGGCACAAGATACGCGAGCGATTTGCCGACGCCCGTGCCCGCTTCGACGATCGTATGGAGGTTCTCGAGAAAGCCGCGCTCCACGATCTTCGACATCTGCAGCTGGCCCGGACGCGCTTCGAAACCTGTCAGACCCGCTGCGAGGGGACCATGCGGAGCGAAGATCTTTTCGATCGAGGCAACCGGAACCGCGCTCATCGCCCGAGCCGCGGAACGTCTTCGGGCGGCAACAATTCCGCTTCGCTCGCCATACCGGTAGCGGCGTCGACGACGACCGCGACGGGCTCGGGACGGCGCACCATGAAAAGGACGAGCCCGGCGAGGAAACCCGTCGCGAGGCCGCCGACGTGCCCGGCCTTGGAAATAAACGGCACCGCAAACGTAAAAGCGAGATTGATGAGGAGGATCGGCACCGTTTGCGCGATGAGGCCGCGCCCCCGGCGTCCTAGCCGCACGCCGATTGCCAACAGCGCTCCGAAGAGACCGAAGATGGCCCCGCTCGCGCCGACCGTGACGTCGTCCGGCGAAAAGATAACGACCGCGAAGCCTCCGCCGAATAGCGACAGAATGTAGATCGCAAGCATGCGTCGCGCACCGAGCATCGTCTCCACGAACGTGCCGAGTTGCCAGAGCGCGAACATGTTGAGCGCGATATGGGCCAGGCCGCCGTGCATGAAGCCGCCCGTAACGATCCGCCACCATTCGCCGCGCTCGGCGACCCAGCGGCCGTACAGCGCCCCGTGCTGCACCAGGCTCGCGCTGCTATCGAAACGCGTTCCGGAAGCGACTTCCCAGACGTACACGATAACGTTGAGTGCCACGAGCGCGGCCGTAGCGCTCAGACGCATGGCGCGGCCTCGGAGGGGCGGTTCTTTGAGATGCCGGGCACGCTTGCGGACTTCGCGAACGACATAAGCCGCTCATCGTGTCCCGCCCGTCGTGGGAGCGTCGCTTCACTCGGCGGCGCGCTCAGCTGCGCTCCCGACGCTTCGATCGTCGCTCTCTCGGCCACCGGTGCGAACGAAGCGCAAGCAGCGCTCGCGCGCGATTACGTCGTAACGGCTGCGGCGTCGACGGCAACGCGCGGCACGACGGTGATCATGCGCGCTAATTCGAGCGAAATCGCGTGCTGGCGCTCGCCGAGGCGAACCGTCACCGGACCGCTGAGAGGCGCCTTCTCAACGACCGTTAACTGGGCACCGGGACGCAACCCGATTTCACCGAGATAGCGCAGCATCTCCGGTATTTCTTTGGTCACTCCGTGAACGGTCGCGTCGTCGCCCGGTGCGATCTGGGCGAGCGGGCAACCCGGACGCTCGGGATCGCTCAAGTCCAGCGGCGGAATGGGGTGGCCGTGCGGGCAGGTTTTCGGATTGCCGAGAACGGCGACCAATCGCTCCTCGACCCGAGCCGATATCGCGTGTTCGAGGCGGCACGCTTCACTATGGACCTCGTCCCACGTCATGCCGAGCATCTCGGTTAGAAAACATTCCGCCAGCCGATTCCGCCGGATGACGCGGACGGCAATAGTCAACCCGCTCCGGGTAAGTTTTGCTTCGCCGCGGGCGCGATGCTCGATGTACCCGTCGCTCGAGAGTTTCTTCAGCATGCCCGAGACGGAAGCGGGAGCTACGCCGAGATCGGCCGCCAAGGCGGAGGTGGAAACTCCGGGACCTTCCCGTTCTAGGCGGTAGATCGCCTCGAGGTATTCCTCGGTCGACTCGTCAAAATGCGTGTGTCCCGCCATCGTCGCGTACAACCTTCGCCGGCCGAGCTAGGGTTCCGGGCTCGCCCGCGCGAGCTCGGCTCGCAGGGACACCTTCCGCTCGTCCGAGGCGAAACTGGCGTCGATCGCGGTACGAGCGAAGCGCCGCATCGCTGCTTCGCCGAGCCACGCCGTTACCAGTTCGTATTCGCGCTCGAGTGTGGTCGAAAACAGTTCCGGATCGTCGGCATCGATCACACAACGCACTTCCGCCGCGTCGAAAGCGCCGAGTGGATGCGCGACGTCCTCGGATACGGCGCCCGTTAGCCGGTTCGACGTCGGGCAGAGCTCGAGAGTCACCTGACGCTCGACGAGCAGTGCGACGACGGCGGGATCCTCGAGCGCGCGTACGCCGTGGCCGACACGCTCCGCGTGCAAGAACTCGACCGCGTCGCGAACGCTTCGCGCTCCGGCAGCTTCTCCCGCGTGGGCGACTGCGTGCAACCCGTGCGCGCGGGCGAAAGCGAACGGCTCGACATACAAGCCCGGCGGAAAATTGGCTTCGTCGCCGCCGAGCCCGACGCCGACGATTCCAAGGCCGGCCTCCGCGAGCGCGACCGCGACGTGCGCCGTTTGGGTTGCGCGCTCCAAACCGAAGTTGCGCGTCAGATCGCAGATGAGCGCGATTTCGACGCCGAAGGGCGCTGCCTCGATATCGAATGCCGAGCGTATCGCGACGACGCATTCGTGCACGTCGAGGTCGGGGTGGAAGAACGTCCACACGGACGGCGAGATGAAGATTTCGGCGTAGCGGACGTTCTGAGCTATCGCAGTCCGCGCGTAGTCGCGTGCGATGCGCGCGTAGTCCGCGGGCCGCTGCAGTGTTTTACAAACTTCGGCGAACGTGAGGAGAAAGTCGCGAAACGTTCCGAACGAATACGTTTGGGAGAGCGGGCCTCGCGCTCGAGCGCTGTCGACGCGTCGCAGGTCTGCGAGCTCGCGGAACGTTTCCGCGCGGACCGTTCCCTCGAGGTGGCAGTGCAGCTGAACTTTCGGAAGCTCGCGAACGAAGGCCGAGATCATGTGCGCCTGCCGTTCCGGCCGGCGCCGGCCGTTCCTAGTCGACCCCGCAGCATCTCGCGGGAATGCCTAGTTGACAGTTCGGCGGCCAGTGCGTATATTGAGGTTCGCTCGTCGCGGGGTGGAGCAGTCCGGTAGCTCGTCGGGCTCATAACCCGAAGGTCACAGGTTCAAATCCTGTCCCCGCAACCATTGAAAGCCCGTTCCGACGGGCTTTTTTTCTTTGTGTAATTTACCACGGTTGCCATTCGGTTGCCGTACGCCAAGAAAAGGAGTCGTTCTCTAGCTACTCGCTTCCGTGCGTTCTGCGCCCTTGCGAAGGCGTTCCAATCCGCGCCCGAGTTCGTCGACCGCTGCGCGTTCCTGGCCCTCGATGACGTGCGCGTAGACGTTCGCGGTCGTGCTCGGGTTCGAGTGCCCGAGAATGGCAGCGGCCGTGACGAGATCGCTTGCCGGAATGAGCACGCTCGCGGCCGTGTGGCGCAGGCGATGGAGCGAGTTACTTGACAGCCCGGTTACACGTGCAAGCCGCGCAAATGCGTTCGTCGCCGCCTTGGGCGTCACGCGTTCGCCGATCTCGTTGGTGAAGACCGGCCGAGCGGCGTCGACCTGGTAGGCGGCTCCGACTCCCAAACGATCGGCGGCCTGCATCGCACGCTGTGCCCGAAAGAGCGCGCATACGTCATCGTTGAGAGGAATGGAACGCACGCGTCCGGTCTTTGTGCTCTTGCGTTCGATGTCGCTCGCGCTCTGCGACATTGACGCGGCGACGCGCATCGTTCGCTTGTTGAGATCAATGTCCGACCAGGAGAGTGCGCAGAGTTCGCCGCGCCGAGCTCCCGTGTTTAGCGCGACCTCGATGAAATGTTCCCAGCGCGAGTCGATCGCGGACGCCGTGAGGCGCGCCAGCTCGGCGCCCGTGTGTGCTTCTGCTCGCGGTCGCACCGTCCCCGGGCGGTCGGCGCTCTCGCAGAGGTTGCGTGCAACCATTTCCTGACGAACGCCCCAACGTAACGCGGCGTTTACGAGCGCGAACGCATGAGCGGCGGTTTTAGCCGAGAGTGAACGTCCGTCGCGGCCGCCGCGCGTTTGCATGGTCGCGACCCAGGCAGAGATGTGCGCCGGTTTCAATTTCGAGAGCATGAGAGAGCCAAGGTGCGGCTCAACGTACAAGGTCGCGAGTCGTCGATATTCTTCAACGGTCCGCACGCCTCGGCCAAGTCCGCTTCGCGTCTCGATATAACGTTCGAGCAACGTACGCACCGTGACCGTCGAAGGCGCGAAATCAACTCCTCGATCGCGCGACGTTAGCGCCTACACGTAGGGCAGCTTAATTCCAACCAGATCCCCTGCAATAGGGTGCGATAAAACACTTGCGAACTCCGGCACGCCAGCGTCTGCTTCTTCAGCTAAGCGAGACACGAAAGTGGGATGTGCGCCCTTTCGCTTTTTTGCTTGCAGTCGCAACTCGTGTTCGATCCATCGCGCGCATTTTTTTACTGACCTCGCCGGTAGTAGCATCGGTGGGAAAATGTGAGACTCGGACGCGATAGGCTGAAGCCATTCTAGGTCTGGAAACACATCGTCTACAATAGCTTGCCACCATGACGTGAGGTGGCCCCGTTTTGCTGGACGAGAAGTTCGGTTTCTTAAGTGGATCCTTGCGGCGTGTTTTGGATTCCCCTGTTTAGTTCTTCTTCGTAGCCGTCGCGCCTGTGGAAACAGTGAATAACGTGG
>JAABUX010000115.1_pt1 | contig 139283 bp, 133 predicted proteins | sample 5561851 | NCBI WGS metagenome assembly JAABUX01 (sample SAMN10711883, study PRJNA513361) | rock metagenome | isolation source: Antarctica rocks | place: Antarctica: Victoria Land, Richard Nunatak red sandstone | collected 2016-01-03
CTGCCGAGGCGATCCAGACGCCACACAACAATCACATCTCCAGGGCAAGCCATGTCCAGCATTGCCAGGAACTCTGGTCGATCATCGCGAACGCCACTCATTTTTTCAGTGAAGACGCGTCCACATTCAGCTTGTTTGATGGCGTTCTCCTCCTGAACCAGCAAGAAAGCGAAAGGATTGAACACGCTCTTAAAGCCGATGTACGCTCTCACTACACCTCGTTGCGCAACCGTGGGACGAACACAGTTATGTATCAGGAAGACACTTGAGCAAGATAACTTCTGTGATTTTACCTTTCCATTGGAAATTTTCGCGGAACATATCCTAATCTCATGCTGAGACCGATGCAGGTTTTAGAGCAAACAGGTGGTAGAGTACACGAAACATATCCTGTATCTTACGCTCGCTTGCTGATGTGAGCATATGGTACAGTTTGTGATCAAACGAGAAATCGCTCTCAGAGGTGTTTCGTGATCCCTTACTGGACAAAGAATACCTTTGAAACGAGCGAGCATACACAAGAGCCATCCTCTTCTGCACACGATTGTTTTTCCTTACGAAATGATGTATCCTTTCAGTGAAAGCAAGACCTTCTTCATGGTGAACAGTTTCCTCACTTGAGGAATCTCTCTAGGTGGTGAGACCAAACTTGGTACTCTCCGAGGTCGAAGCAATGTGGGTACGAGAAGGACTACCAAACAGACGGTTGTCTCAAGGGAGTATCATCATGTATGTAGAATACAACACGCTCAGGCGAACACCGGGTCTCGTGACGTGGTTGCTCACAGGTGGACTCGGTTTCCTCTTTGTGGTCCCTTATCTGCTCTTCTACGGTTTCTCTTTTGAGTCTCTCGGTTACAGGTCACTGACATTTGGCACCCAGGAGTTCTGGAGCGTGACCCTCTCACTGACGATCATGTCGCTCATCTTTGGGAGTATCGTGGCGCTTGTTCAGGGTGGACTGCTGATCTGGCACTTTGGGAAGAGACCGAGACGGCTGGCCTGGTGGGTCGTTGGCAGTGCCATCGCCTGGGGAGTAGGATACCCTGTAAGCGAGCAGTTTCTGCCAAGCCTCTTCTGGCATGGGTCAACCCCAACTCCACCAAATGTCTCATGGCTCCTCGCTCTCCAGTGGCTCGTCGTAGGAACCCCCTGGGGTATCATCGGTGCCATCACGGGTGCGGTACTCATCTGGCTTGGACGTGCGACAATACCTAGTCGGTGAAAGGTTTCGCCAAGACGGTTACTGAGCATTCCCTCGACGCAACTTCTCTATTTGAAGCGTTGTGTGCCTCTCTGTTTGTGAAGCCTATCCTTTGCCCTAGAGCTGTTCACACCACTCAATTGAGGATTGGTCTTGCTTTACGACTACTTCTCAGTTTTTGCCTCTTTGCCTTCTGGACGCCTGCCTCACGGCATTGCTCTAGGAGGTGCTGGTTCGGAAAACGTCGTGGCAACCTTTCCTCCCTCGAAAAGTGCTAAAAAGAGGACTACAGAAACATAGTGTGGTTTGTCAGATAAAAGGTTCATACACAACCCCACTGATCAAAATTGTGATACACTCAAGGGCGAAACATTTTCCATGTTCTTTCTCTACAGAGAGCTTCACCCCTGCAAGTAATGTAATGGGAGACATGGGGACCACGAGAGCAAGGAAAGACGAAGATGACCCTGAGAGACATTGTGCAGTGCGTCTTGGCGGGACTGGCAGCGGGAGTATTTGTCATCGGTTCTGCCATTCTGGGAATAACACTGCTTGTGGTCAACAGCCAGGACTTTGCGATTGTGAATACGGTGTACTTTGAGATCTATCCTCTCTTCCTCCTCAGCAGTTGGCTCTGTACGATAGCGACCGTGTTTCTGAGATATCCTGTTTCCAAAGCCCTGTTTCTCATGCTCCTCTTTCTTTTCATTGGTGGAGGCGGATACGTGTTCCTGAGCATCCTCATGGGGTTGGTAGGGGGTCTGACGGGAGATGGATTCATCCCAGAGACCAGTGCTATGCGAGCAGCGATTGCTGTTTTCATCATCCCGCTCTTGAGTATCTCCAGCGGAGGAGCGATGTGGCAGGCACGTCAGGTGTTGAAGAACCCGCGCCACTTGCACCCTCGTTCCTCTACAAACCGTGAGGCGTGAAAAGCATGTGGCACAAGGGAATCAACTATCAGCGAGGATGCATATGAGTCACCTAAGTGTGTATTTACATTTTTATCTAACACCATTTAAAAAAGTGATTTACAGCTAGCTATCGAAGTTCTTTGCCCAAATTGTGGTAACAGTTATGCCGACCCAAAGACAGGCTCCCTTATGATAACCGAAGACCTCATAGGCCATAGCGTAACATGCGTAGAATGCCACACAAGTAGCCTTGTCCCACTCAATGCATCACAAGCTGGTAACGTTATAGCGCGTGAGAAACCCACGACAAGCGGTACTAACAACAAAGCAGAGAAACGAGGACGTACACAAAAAGAGCGAAAGAGTAACGCCGGACGCAAAGCAAAAAGCCGCGTAGTCCGGCAACCACGCCAGTTATCGCTTGATGTACGCACGATCAAAACGCTCGACGCAATGGGTGTCAATAACAGCGAACTATTCGAGACACTACTCCGACAATATGAGCCATTTCTCAATGTTTATGCTGAGTTAGGCTCTACCTATCAGGAGGAGGAAGAAGAATAGCATCAATGATAGAAAAACAGCCACGACGAGTCCTCTATACCACACTCATCGGGGCTGTCTAAGTTACGACGGTGTCCACCACATCAACAGATTTCCAGTCTGACCATCGAATATCTCCACACCAGTGTCAGTTGGTGGGAGCGGTTTGGCTCCTGGAGATACTGATGCATTCACTTGTGTAAAAGGTCCGTGAAATTTGACGTAGCAAACAATTGCTGTATCAGGAAGTCCTACAGATTCTCCACGCATCAATACACTTGCTTGTTTACTTGTCATAAACTTTATCTCTACAATTGTAGGAGTTGCCCCTTTCACAGGTGGACCACTCACAAAAGGATGTATCCTCAGAAATGCCCTCACATCAGATGTAGTAAAGCTTGGAGACGAGCTTTCCGCGAGTTCTATCATTACGTTGAAAAATGCTCTATTCTTAGCATCCATTCCCTGGAATACAGGTATACCAGTCTCCACCAGTACTTGAGTTTATGGGCTGTACAGCCCAATCGGCGGATACAGGGGAGTAAACTTCTCTGTTGACTCCATTGTTCCCATTTAACCATCTATTATCGAAGAAGTCGTTGCGCGGGTTCCGTGATGATTGTTGGATTTGACCGCAGCGATGTCGATAGTCTGCCGCGAGCAAACGAAATCTCCTATGTTGCTGGCGACAATCATCCAACAACGGATACGCAGGCAGAAACGATTGCCGTGAGCTTCTTACCGGATGATGCACAGGGACCAACCGTGCTGCATCCCTATGATGCTCATGCCAATACCTGCTTGAGCGAGGTGTATACCAGTGCAACACTCGCAACCGTGTTTCCAGCACAGGACTTCACTGACGCCTCTGGGAAAATAGCGAAGGCAGGAACAATCACTCTCAGCCTGTTTCCACACTACGCTCGTGGAAATTCTACGACTGATTATCCGAATGATACTCATGCCGATAGGGACGCTCCCGATCAGCCCGATGCCGTGAGTAGTTTTCTGCTCACGTTAGGCACTAAATCGTACTGCTAGACGCTGTACCCGTTCAGGAGCCATGAGAAGAGCCTTCGATTCTGTCCACTGTCGAAGGTTCTTCTCATGGCTCCTTCCTCTCTCATGATTTTTTGCGAATTGACCTCTAAAACGTCATGATCGTTCTCCATGCAAAAAAGAGATGATTTTGACGTGGGAAGGGAAAGTTTTTAGTATAACAGACTGTGGTTTGCCATAATACTTGACTCTTACACAACATTGATACTGGTGGCGAACCCCTTTAACCCCTTTTTAGCTAAGCCGCTGGACGATACAATTGGGCAAAAGCAGATCGTCGCGTCTTGGCATGAGGAATCCCATTGAGCCAGCGATCCAGACGAACCAGATTCATGGCAGCAGCCGTTGCAATATGCTGGAGGTGTGTTTTCTCTTGCCCAATATAGCGAGAACGTCGCAGACCCATTGTGCGAACTCCTTGTGAGATGGTCCCTTCTACTCCCGCTCGGATCGCATAGAGCTTCTTGAAATCTTGTGTTGTTTCTTGCTTTCGTCTGGCAAGCAACGCATCATACTGTTCTTTCGGTCGAATCGTCACAGTGCGACGCACATGACGAACGGATTGTGTGCAGAGCCTCAGACTGGGACACACTTGACAGTCTTTCGTCGAAAATTTGATTTTAATGACCTCATTGGTTCGGTTGTCGATAGCCGGGGTCCAACTACTACTCGTGTGTCCCTCTGGACAGGTGGCTTGCTCTGAGTGCCAGTCGATGAGGAAATGGTCAGCATCGAAGCCAAGTTGTTGATTGGCTTGCCACTGATGGTTGCGGCGCGTTGGACCCACCAATTCGATTTGGTAATTGTGCTGGCTCTCGACGAGCAATTTGGCATCGACATAGCCTGTATCCACACTATGCTGCAAAGGCTCGAGGTCTTTGCTCTTGAGTGCTTCATGGATCACCGCCGTTCTCGCATCATCGGAAACAGGGGCAGACGTCGTTTCCACATGAGTAATCAGATGAGGAGTGTCCTTTTCACACGTTTCGGTGAGATGAACTTTAAAGCCGACCCAGGTGGTACTGCGCTTTTTGCTGTAGTGAGCATCCGTGTCGTAAGGAGAGCCAATGTAACACGAAGCCGGAGGAATATCCTCAGAGGAACGCCACGTAATTTTCCCCTCAGTCCAGGTGTAGTTTTGGACCCACACCTGCCGTAGAGTTTCCACAGCAGGCATCTGACGCAAGAAATCAGGTGCTGCCGCTTCGTAGATGGCAGTGAACACGCGCGACCCATCATCCCCAATCACTTCCGCGAAGGTACGCCGCGCTTCCTCACCCTGTGGCGTTCGCGTATCTTCCATGCATGCATCGTAGTGCTCGACCCATTCAGGATGACTGTGCGCCAGCAGTCAGTCGAGTGCGACAATCGCGAGACAATTTAAGGCATGGCGCAAGGTTTCTCCAACACACAGCACTCGATTCCGGGCTCGGATCTTGGCTAGCACATGCGTGGAGTCGGTCCGCTGCTTGCCTCGTGCGGTTCCGCCAACCACGTTCTTTAAAAAGCGTCACATGTGCATATAGACATTGCCCTTTGGATATGCTGCATGTGCAATCCTTGCTGTTTCTTCTGGTACTGGGCTGATCTCTTGAGGGTTGAGCGACATCCTTTGCCTCCTGTTCTGTTGCTGCTATGAATTTTTTCTTTCAAGTATCATAGCAAACGACGTCTCTGGTTGCCTAGCTCATCTGTTAGGGGTTCGCCACCAGTATCAAGAGTGTGTAAGAGCCTGATACTGTTGAGATGTATACTCAGGAGAGCTGCTGTTGAAGAGGCGTTCACATCTCCATCCTCCTCTTCGGCTCGAAACCTATGCGTTCCGTTGTAATTCCCGTTCTACTGCCTGGCGATAGGGCAAGGGTGGTCGCGGCAAGATGGCTCGTATCGGCATGGGATCGCCAATCAAATCCGTCGTTACGCCATCCGCAAAGGCTTTGATCGAACCGGGTGGGAACTTGCTCACACGTTCGATGAGTGGTGCAACCACCGCGAGTAGGTTCTGCGGAATGGGAATTTTGAGCGGGTGAGGTCGTCCGAGGACATCGGCGATGATATCAATCATTTGATTCGTCGTCATGATCTCATCATCGCCCACGTCGTACCCTTGCCCATATGTGCGTGGGACGTTCAGCACGCCAACGAGATAGTAGATCAGGTCGTCAAGAGCAATGTTCTGCCATTGTTGCCGACCGTTGCCTATCGTTATGGTGACGCGCCTCTTCGCTTGGCTCAGCACCGTGTTGAACCCAAAGCCACCTCGACCAATCACCTGACCAGGTCGGATGATGGTCACGTCCAGACCGCTCTGCAGTAAGAACTGCTCTATTCGCCAGCGTCCTTGGAGCCATGCATTGGGCGCATGTTCAGACATCCCCAGGGATGTAATGTAGATGAGCCGACGCACACCCTGCATCCGACACGCTGTGACGATATTCTGCACTCCGCTCATCTCTATATCCATAAACCCTTGACCCGCAGCACTGCTCTGCTGGGGGGAGATGGTATGCACAGCAATGTAGGCAGCCCGGACGCCATCCAGGGCATGCTGCATTGTCGCGGGATCTGAAATGTCGCCCTGGACAATCTCACAACCTGCGGTCGCCAAATCCTGGGCACGAGCGGGGTTGCGCACTAAACAGCGGACGGGCATGCCGTCCGCGAGGAGCGCTCGGGCGACTTGCTTTCCGATGAAGCCAGATGCGCCGATGACAAGAATTTTTTCCATAGCTTGTTTTCTCCGTGTAACTAAAAAGTGTCTCTTTCGACAGCGTGTCCTGTTCTGAGTGTGACTTGCCAGATAAGCATGCCAAGTGGCACAAATTGCGTCAAAGACACCGAATTTCATGTAATAGTAGGGATTGCTCAATTGTTTACAAGAACCTCTAGCAATCACTCATGTCTGGTTCGAGCGAAACCTTTGTATTTGAAAGAGCTATCTGACTCATAATATCACCGCTTTAAAGCAATTGCTTACCCAAAAATCACAGAAAACGGGTCAATGAGTCTCCCGTTCATCAAAATGAAGGGATGAGAATTTTTGGCAACCTTATGAGTCGAAAAGGACATTTGGCAAGGGAAGAGTATCAAAGAAATCACTGCCTTCTTGCTTCATCGAGCGTAAATTGCGTGGTAAGGTTATGCATCAACGGGCAATTTTATGACTCTTCACCTTCTTTACAATTTCCCCGTCAATCTCGCTCAATGATGGGTAAAATGAGGCGTGAAGGGTGAGCTGTGTCGTGATAGATCCGGTTGACCGCCTCCACAAAATCCTTTTCTGTCTCGTTGGCAATGGTGCCACCCGTGTTGGTATTGCGATCATAGCGGGGGAAATTACTGCTCGAAATCTCCAGCCTGATACGATGGCCTCCTTGAAAGACGTTGGAGGTTGCTCCCAGGTCGAGCCGCAGTTCGTAGATGATCCCTGGTTCCATCAGCACCGGATGACTGAACGACTCTCGAAAGCGGGTGCGCAGAATGCCATCCGTAAGCAGGACTGCACGTCCGTCTGGATACACGTCAACCAGGCTTCCTGTCACATCCGTATCTTTCGCCGAAGAGGACACAGAGAGCACCAGCACGACTGGTCCGGTCACTTCGACCTCTTTCTCTAACACTGGACCGCTAAACACAAGCACGTCTTCGCGAGCTTCGACAGGACGCTGGTCGAGAGGTCCTGCATTTCTTGCCACTGGATAATCCGGCTGCAGAGTTGCTCCACCCGTCGTTGGAACTGGGTGATGCGGATTGTAGAGGTACACGTCTTCCGTCTCATCAGCGGTTGGCATGTGGATTGAAAGCGTTCCGTTGCCAGAAGCGGTATTGGCATGTCCAGTACTCTGGAGATAGTATGGTTGGTAGTGGGTATCGGGCAACGGCCAGTCGTCTTCATCGCGCCAGATGTTCGCCTCCATCACGAAGAGCCGTACCGGTTTCTCACGTTCCACGCCATTCTCACTCCCTTTGAGCCAGTGATCAAACCAACGGACCTGCTGACCTGTCCCGTCAATCCCATCCAAGCTGGCAAACAGACCATAGTCTTGTCCTGCATAGATCGCTCCCCAATACCCATGCGTCCAGGGACCAATGAGGAGCCGTTGGTGCTGGCGTGCTGTTTCGCTTCCGCCATGGTGTTTCATCTCCTGGTAGTTTGTGAGCGTCCCACGCAGAAACAGGTCGAACCATCCTCCAACATTGAAGGCGGGAGCGGTCACTCGTTCGTAGCCTTCTTGTGGGGCAGCCTTGCGCCAGTAGTCGTCGTAGCTGGTATGAGCCAGCCAGTCGAAGTAGTAGGGGGCGATCTCCCTCAACACGGGCATATCGGTCAGTGGGAGATGTGCATAGGTGCGAGACATCATGCTCATCGTTTGCAGAAGCTCTCCCATGTCTTGTGGAGTGATGTGACCTTTGGTAAGGCGGCGTGCTTGTTCGCCCAGCCCCAACCCGAAAGCCCAGTTGAGGACAAACCCTAGTTGGAAGGCTCCTCCCCGGTACATCACGCCTTCGTAATAGTCAGCAGGTGTGATACCTGGAGCCATTGCAAGGAGTGCCTGGGGAGATTGAAGAGCAGCCTGCCATTGCGTAATGCCAAAGTACGATTGACCAATGGTTCCAACCTTGCCAGTGGACCAGGGTTGACTGGCAGCCCATGCAATCGTATCAGCACCGTCTGGCCCTTCTTGAAAAACCGGGGTGAATTGCCCCTCTGAAGCAGAACTGCCTCTGCAATCCTGAACGACCACCGCATAGCCTGCTTGTGCAATCCGTAACAGATCGACAATGGCGTTTTGGACCAAGGTACGTTCTTTGTTATAAGGCACACGCTGTACAAGGGTGGGGACAGCTTCACTGATATCGGGGCGATAGACATCCGTGGCGAGCGTGACTCCATCTCGCATGGGAACCATGAGGTTCTTCTCGACAATCAGACGCATATGAGAGACTCCTTTCCAAGCCAGAACTCGTTTTGCATTGGATACATAAGGGGTACAGAATTGAAGAAACAGCTCTTCAAGCTCTCTACGCCTAGAGAGAAATGACCACTTTTTTAGCAGATACGCCTTGCTTTTGAGCGTCTAACCCGACTTGTACGTAGTCGAGTCCTTTGCCGATGACTACTGGTTCGGGTGCGGCGACATAGCGACCGTCCGCGAGGGCCTGGGGCAGGAAATCTTCGTAGATCACTTTGCTGACCTCGTTGTCCATCAGGGTGCTGCCGAAAATGGACTTCGCGCGGATGTGCCTCATCCGAAGTTTCACCTGCATCGACATGTTCGACGACAGAAGTCGAAGGAGGAGCAGAAGCAACTGCAAGCTCATGCCGGGGTGCTGGGGAAGGGTTTCGAAGGAGACGGACTGACTGGCCATGGAGACGAATTTGTTGCCGTTGCAGGCGTGAACGACATCGGAACAGGCCTCGGCTGACCCTGTTCCGATAGCGAGTGCTCCGGCGATCATCTTGCCTTTGAATGCCTTGATGACGTCTTCGACAACGGCCTTGCTCTTATAGTCGAAGACCTGGCTTGCTCCAAGTCTCTTCACATAGTCGAAATTTCGTGGGGACGACGTTGTAATGACCTCGTAGCCCGCAGCGACGGCGAGTTGGATAGCATTGCTGCCGACACTCGTCGAGCCTCCCCAAACAAGAAGAGTTTCACGTGTAGGCTTTGGATTTGCAGAGGGATACTGCAGCGCGAGATGATCTTTCTGAAACAGACCGCAGGCTGCTGTAGACAGGGCCAGGGGCAGAACAGCGGCGTTTTCATACGGCAGAGTGCTGGGAATTGGTGCCGCCATGTGAGCTAGAACGACGGTATATTCCTGAAAGGCGCCCTCTGCCGAGCTGTTCCGCTTCTTGTCCGTTCCCACTGCATGTCCGAGAACACGATCGCCCACTTTAAAATGAGCGACCCCTTTCCCGACCTCGACGACTTCACCTGAAAGATCCGCGCCGAGGATAAATGGGTATTTGATCCAAGAGAAGACAATGTTCCCGGCAACCTGTATTACCCAATCGAGGGGATTAACGGCCATTGCATAGTTCTTCACGACCATCTCGCCCTCACGCGGTTGAGTATATGGTGCGGGCTTCACCTCTAGTTTCGTTTGTTTCGCTGCGAGCCACGCAGCTGTATTCATTGGCATTGTATTTATCCTTTCTTTGAAGTTGTCATAAGGAACTCGCCGCCAACGGCTTCGGCCAGCTCCGGCCCGAAGAGGGCACCGGGGGTGTACGCTCCTGGCTGGTTTTCGCCCGTGAGCAATCGTTGCGTGACTTCGGCTGCGACCGCGGTAGTGAAGTCCATGGCGTCGCCGGTGCGGAGCCAGCCTTCTTGATTTGTTGAGAGCACAGAGAGCCTCAACATGCGACCAATTGACTCTCTGCCATGATCTTTCTGTCCTTTTTTTCAGCGAGCAACCGGCTCTGCTCTTCTCTTCTGTAGTCTCTCCAGCGAGCGTCTGAAAATCAGGCGACACATGTGCAGAAACGCTTGAACCGAGCAAGACCTCCTGGCTCCTGGACAGGATATTTCCACTCCACTGCTCTCAGCGAGAGCCTTCATATATCTATACTGATATATATTAGTTATTACATATGTGCAAGGATTACGTTATACCATAGATTTTCTAAAATGTCAATGTTTATATATATCATTTTTGTCATAGATATTTTACGATAGAGAAATGCGAGCTTCTTCGTTCTGCATTTGCCAAATGAGAGATGTATCTGCTACAATGGAGATACGTAAGTACATCAGAAGTATCATATGCTGTAATTTACATAGGGTAGAAGATGGTAATAACAACACTTGGGTACGCATTGTTGGGTTTGTTAGCGCGTGAGTCGTACTCAGGCTACGATCTAGGACGGCAATTGAAAGCTCCTATAGGTTTCTACTGGCATGCACGCTACAGTCAGATCTATCCTGAGCTGGCGAAGCTGGAGGCCGAGGAGTTGGCGACATTCGAGGTCGTTGAGCAGCATGACCTCCCGGCAAAGAAGGTGTATACGATTACCCAAAAGGGGCGCGAGGCACTCAAAGAGTGGGTGACGGCCGCAACTGATCTCCCTCCCATGCGCGACGAACTCATACTCAAGACGTTCTCGCTCTGGCTTGTCGACCCGGAGCAAGCCATTGCCCTTTTTCACCAACAGATAGAACTGCATACAAAGCAACTTCAACACTATGAAGCATTTGAACGCAAACTTGAAGAGGACAAGGAAGATGTAAGCAACAACTTCTCCCCTCTCTTTGCCACGTATGCGACTCTGAAGGTTGGGCTGGACTACGAGCGGATGTACATACAGTGGTGCCATTGGACTATCGCTCAGCTAGAACGCACAGGCACGTCTCCCCAGAAGGGGTGACCATATCAAACGGGGAGAACTATACGTGAAGACGGCAAGGGGAGGAGTGTAGAGGAAAATTCGTTCATATTGAATGGTCACCCCGACAAGGCGATTTCGTGTAGTAAATCCATCGGCCACATGTTCTTGAGTACAATAGGGGTCGGCGACCACCGGCACGCGGTCCACTCAGGCTAGGCCAGGGATTAGCACAACCCTGTCCATATCGTGCCCGACTCAGCTAAGCGCATCCCCTCAGCAGCCCGCTCCAGTGGCACACGACGAAGCCACTTGAGAACTCCGAGTAGCTCTCTCACCTATTTCTCATGTCGTGGACCGTGAGAACAAGAGTTCTCCTTCTCCTTCTACACCTTTACAGGAAACGTAGAACAGCCTCAAAAGTGAGACAGCACCAAGTTTCAGGGCAAAAGCGGTCGAGGTTTCGGGTATTTACCAGAAGAGGAACGTATTTCCTTCTAAAGAAGCGTATTCTTAGTGAGAATGAGCATGTTTGATATGTATTAGAGGTAATTAAAACTATCTCAGCCGCAGTTCTATGGTACATCGTACCCTGGACTTTGCCCATTTTTGGGAAACGCTGCCAGCAGTGCATATCCCCTCCATGACTTGGCGAGTGGCTGTGCAAGAGCCTGAGAAGATGTTTTCGCTGTTCTCTGACCGATCTAGTATGCAGCAGACCACATTTTCTCGCTTCAGCCGAAAACGGTGATGCCAAATAACTTCATTGTGCAGATAGCTTGTTCAGAGGCAGCGTGCTCGGCCCTCTTCGTAAGCTGTATGAGAACATATTCTGCAAAGATAATCTATTACTGAGTCTCTGAAAAATGGGCAAAGTCCAGGATACGACGTACCATAGAACTAGCATAGCAATTGGAAAATCGTAATGAGAAGGGGAAAGCTCTCTTTGAGAAAAGAAGTTTTCCCTCTTTCGTCAGAACTGGGGATCGAGTATGAACGGACCAGGAAACGGTTCTAACCTTGCGTTAGAACCGTTTCCTGGTCCGTTCATACTCGATCCCCAACCAGCGAGAGCAAGCGCATAGTACTGAATTTATTGAGACAATTGCAGTGAATATCCGAAGGAGGTGACGAGCGATGGGTCAAGGAAGATCGTCACTCTGCTAACCTGCCTCGGAAGCTGCGAATAATCAAGGGTCACAATTTGAACTCCCACTGCTCGATAGGAGTTCTTCGCTTCATTAGCTTCATACACGACAAATGCTGGCTGTGCATTCGCATGTGTCAGATACAAACGCCATCGGTTCTTCTCTCTAGATCGAAATGGGATGGCAACAAGAAGGGCACGAATCGCTTCTTGTCCAGCATACCATGAAAGGTAAGGTGGCATATTCAAAATGGCGTCTTTTTTCAGAAGGGACACGAGCTCGGGAACATCATCTGTCTCCCACGCATGGACGTAGCGAGAGAGGAGTGTATTCGTCTCTGTATCAGGACGACCGATCTGCGCTCTCTCTCGTTGGTCGGTGCGATAGTTCTTTTCAAGGGTTACCCTTGCACGGTACAGGGCGCTATTGACAGCTGATACTGATACCTCAAGCAGGTGCGCAATCTCACTCGCACGCCAGTCCAACACGTCACTTAGGATCAAGATCGCTCGTTGGCGGGGTGGGAGCAACTGAAGAGCCGTGAGGAAGGCAAGCGAGATGCTCTCGTGTCTCTCATAACGTACTTCTGGATTCTCCGTTGCCTCAGCTAGCCAAGTGTCGGGGAAGGGTTCAAGCCAGATTGCCTCGGCAATCGGTGACGCAAGAGGATATGATGGGTCCGCAGCGGGATAGACTGCTGGAGGCAGTGTGCGTGGCGAGCGTTTCTTGAGGGCATCAAGGCAGATGTTGGTAGCAACCGTGTACAGCCAGGTGTGCAACGAGGCTGAGCCATTGAAGGTGTCAAAGTGCCGCCAGGTGGGTCGATCTCAGTAGGAGAGTCGGTTCTGTATCGGCAGATGGCACATGCCGATGGCTCAATGATGCTCTACATGGAACTTCCTGTGGAAGAGCTGGAAAAATGGCCCCTTCTGTTTAGAAGTATCGGATACTGGGGGCAGGCGAGTTCTTTCACAACATGCATGAATGTAAGCGAGAATGCTCCTGCAGCAAACGAGTGTGTATTGCCATTGCAAGACATGAGTAGCGCTGCATCCCTACAACCCTTCTTCTCCTGTATCCTTTCCGAGTTCCGTGATCCTCATTTGTCTTGGCAGGACGTTGTTCCGCAAGAAAGTGATGTTTCTTTGGATGCAGCAAGCAACACTCTCAAGTGGAATATCTACCTATGGCCTTTGCAGGTGACAAGGCAAAGTCGCCAAAGTAAGTTGCTTGTGCGCTCACCATTTCCATAGAAGAGTCTCTGTTAGTGTGAGGGGTAAAGCCGTATTTCTTCGGCTAACTTCGTAAGAAGGGAGGAATGTTTCGTTTTTTCGAAACATTCCTCCCTTCTTACGAAGATCATATGAGTGAAAAACGCCTGGTCGCGATTGTCTTGACTGCAACTAAGAAAGAACTGGACCGTCTCAAAGATGACCTCATACTTCAAACGCCTACTCGCGATTGTTCTCTAAAAATCTCATACAGGTCGAATTCGACGGGCATGATAGGGCTGCTTCAAACGCCTACTCGCGATTGTCTCTCTTGCAAGGGTTGTCTGGGAATTCTCCGATGATGTCTCCGGTACCACTTCAAACACCTACTCGCGATTATCTCTCTTGCAACCCCTCCTCTGTCTCATGGCTTATGAGTATGGCATGTACATATAGAGATACGAGAGGTTTCTCTATATAGAACTATATCACATTAGTCACACGTTACGCAATTCGTAAAAATACGTATGCATAAGGTGGTAGACATCGAGAGCGTATGCTTGCTAAAAGCAATGCCATCCTCTCTCAGATGACACATAAGAACTACCTTTTCATGAAAAATTGCAATTCTACCTATAGTCGTTATTGAGAAATTTTCTTCGTCAAGATTGGTATTTTACAGCAGTTTTCTTCTACTTCGTTTTCGTCATATTTTCGAGGTGAATCTTGCTGCTGCAATGCAAAGTTAGTATCCGCCGCATTGCAAAGTTATACAAAATAGTGTTGCTGCAATGCAAAGTCACAATCTGCTGCAATGCAAAGTCACAATTTACAATTACAATTATGATAAAACCTACTTTACTAAGCCTTTGCGCCTCATCTGGTCAAGATCGAACTCTACAGGCATGATGGGGCTTATTTTCGCCTCGGTACAGGCCCAACCAATCAGTGAAAAGCCCAGTTGCAGCCCTTGAGCGATTGCGTCTGACTCGCTTTCAGCACTCAGGCGTAAACACTCCTGCCATTGTTCAAGCATCATGTCTTCATCGAAGTGTGCCTCATATCCTTGTAGTAAGGCTTCGTGAGGCGCAAAATCATTGTAGTTTAATTGTAGCGTAGCCGCAATCAAGAATAGCCAATAGCCTACCTGACTTCCCTCTAAAATCGTATCAGGTTCGCGGCCAGCATGGACATGTTCACCGCTTTGCACGTCTACCAACTCTTGTAACTCATCGGCCAGACGCGATACTAAGTAGTTTTGACTATGCTCCTGTAAGAGTCTGGAAGTATTCGACTGTTCGCTCATATCATGGTCGCGTAAGTATAGGTATACCCCGTAAAGCTGCCTCATTTTGACTCTTAGTTCTTCTGGTGCTACGATATGTACGTAGTCTATGTCTATATGAAATTCATCTTGATGGGAAGCTGTAGCCTCTTGAGTGATATTCTTCGCATAGACCTCTTCCGGGTTGAAAATCCGTTCCGAGACCGTCTCATAAGTACCATCGGCTAGCATATGGCGATAATAGCAGCTTCTGTAGCCCTCGTGACAGGCGGCTCCCCCATGCTGTATAACACGTAGCAAGAGACTGTTTTCCTCGCAGTTCACAAATATGTCGCGCACTTCTTGCACATTGCCTGATTGCTCGCCCTTATGCCAGAGCGTGTTACGTGAACGACTGAAAAAGTGTGTATTCCCTGTCTCTCGTGTTTTTTGTAAAGCCTCTTCATTCATAAAGGCCACCATCAACACCTCGTCCGTGGCATCGTCCACGATGACGGTAGGGATAAGTCCCTGGCGATCAAACTGTAGCATAACGCTATTCCACTCTACTTTCTTGCTTCAAGCTTCGCATGGCCTCACAACGACATCTTTATCGTGCAAATACTGCTTTACATCACACACTCGAAATTCGCCAAAATGAAAGATTGAAGCAGCCAACGCAGCATCCGCTTTTCCGGTGGTTAGCCCATCATAAAAGTGTTCTAACGTCCCCACGCCTCCTGATGCGATTACAGGTACAGATACAGCATGCGATATCCGAGCATTCAAAATTAAATCGTACCCTTGCTTTGTGCCATCGCGATCCATACTTGTCAGTAGAATCTCACCTGCACCTAGCTCAACGCCCTGCTGCGCCCATTCCAACACATCTTTGCCTGTTGGAGTACGACCACCATGTATAAACACTTCATAACCACTAGGCATCGTTTCATTTGAACGTGCGTCGATAGCAAGCACGATACACTGCGCTCCAAATTGTTCCGCTCCGGCTCGTAAGATGTCGGGATTTTGCACGGCAGCGGTGTTCAATGATGTTTTATCGGCACCAGCACTCAGCGTAGCGCGAATATCCACAAGAGTACGAATGCCGCCACCGACCGTTACAGGAATAAATACCTGTTCAGCGGTACTACGTACAACATCGAGCATAGTGGCACGTTTCTCATACGACGCCGTGATATCGAGAAAAACAAGCTCGTCGGCACCTTCGTTGTTATAAAATTTGGCGAGTTCCACAGGATCGCCCGCATCTCGCAGGTTCACGAAGTTTACACCTTTAACCACTCGCCCCTCTGCAACATCGAGACAAGGGATAATTCTCTTCGTAAGCATCTTCACTACCGCTCCAGTTCTCGTATCGCGGCATGCAGGTCTATGTCTCCTGTATAAAAAGCTTTCCCGACAATCGCTCCTTCGACTCCCATCGCCGCTAGCACATGCAAGTCGGCTAACGAGCTGACACCACCAGAGGCAATCAAAGAATAGGCCGTTGTGGAGCGCGTGATAGCTTCTTGCATGCGTGCAATTGCCTCGATATTCGGGCCAGTGAGGGCACCATCGCGCGAAATATCTGTATAGATAAAGCGACGCACTCCTAACGCACTCAACTCGGTTGCAAGGTCTGTTGCCATTACCTCTGAGGTCTCTTGCCAACCCGCAATGGCAACCTTGCCATCACGTGCATCCAGTCCTACGACGATACGCTCCCTGTAGCGGTCAAGTGCCTCTTGTAGCAGTGTACGATTTGTGATGGCAATCGTGCCGAGGATCACCCGGTCTACACCAGTGTCAAAAACTTGTTCGAGGTGTTCCATCAAACGTAAACCACCACCAACCTCGATATGGGCGTGGGTCGCCTCCTTCATACGTTTGAACAGGTCGATATTCACTGGATGTCCCTGTGTGGCACCATCGAGATCGACGATATGAAGCCATTTCGCACCAGACTTATGCCAGCGTTCGGCAACATGTACAGGATCGTTGTCATAGACCGTTGTTTGCGCGAAATCACCCTGATAGAGGCGGACACATTGACCATCTTTGATATCAATCGCGGGCAGAATAATCATGCCTTCACCCATCTTACAAAATTTTGCAGCAGTTGTAGCCCAGGCTTTCCACTCTTCTCAGGGTGAAATTGTGTGCCCCATATCTGCTCTGTCGCGATAACGCTGCAATACGACGAACCATACTCGGTAACAGCCGCAACCCCCAGTTGGTCTTGTGGCTCAACATAATAAGAGTGTGCAAAGTAAAAGTAAGTATCCCCTGAGATATTGGCGAAGATCGGTAAACTCTCCTGCGTAGGCTCGACTTGATTCCAGCCCATATGTGGAATTTTGGGACCGTGTGGAATGTGTCTTACCTCGCCGCGAAATAGACCCAGACCGCTAACCTCTCCTTCAGCATGGTGATCTGCCAGCAATTGCATACCCAGACAAATACCGAGGAATGGTCGCCCTCTCTGTGTAGCCTCGCGAATAGCATCATCTAAACCATATCTGGTGATTTGCGCCATTGCTGAGCCGCCGGAGCCGACACCGGGGAGTACAACAGCCTCCGCTTCAGCAACGATAGTGGGACTATTCGTTACTTGAACCGTCGCGCCAACATATTCCAGTGCCTTCTCGATGCTATGTATGTTTCCTGCACCATAATCAATGAGAGCGATCATACCCGTTATCCTTATTTTATCTTGCTGCTATTCTAGTGTGTTATATTATTATTCCCCATGGAGACAGCCATTGCAAATCCGAGCCAGCTAATAGTTGATGGCATACGTTGAGCATCCAACAGATTCATCGTCAACAGGGGACAACACATCAACGCTGACTGCATTACCTCTAGCCAATCAGCAGGTAGTGCATCGACAGCACGAAGTTGAGCGAACAGAGGAGCAAGTAAATACTCCTGCTTAGTTTTCAATATAGCCTGACGAACAGGTGTTAACGCATAGTTGTGGTCTACAATGAGCGTTGTATCCTCGACATACACCTGTATACGCAGCGATTGTGCTATCTCGGATGGAAAATACATCCATGTCGCGAACACGTTATGAAACAGTGGTTTGACGACATCGAGTATTGGAGAATGACGACCTGCAAAGGCCGGGTCGAAGTAGAGATAGTCCTGTTGTTGCTCTAAAAAAACGTTCCCGAAGTGAGCATCACCATGTCCAATAATGGTGAAAGCCCCACGCTTAGGATGAAGCACAGTTATCGCACGTTCGATCAATGCGCCCAGTGTATAGGGTTGGTCCACGCCATTGATGCGCCACTTATAAGAGAGAAGCCTTTCAAAAGGGATACTTCCTTCTTGTATGGGTAACGGTACATTTTTGCCACTATAATAGTTTTCGAGACGCCCACCAGTTAAGCGATGCCAGAAGAGTTGATGAATAGGGGCATCGGCGTTCTCTTGCGCTGTCGTGTTCATGAGTGTCTCTGTGTAGATTGCAAGCAAACGCGCACACTCATGCTTCTCGGCCTCAACAAGCATTGCCATAGTGATGTCATCCATTGCCTGCCCTGTCTCAAGTGAGCGCACCAAGTCAAACATGACAGACCAATGCACAACGGGATAGATCACCATCTGCTGCCCGTTTTCATGAAGAGTACGCAGTGGTTTGACGATGTTATAGCCAGCTTCCCGTAGCACTTCGGCATGATAGTACTCTTGCAGGATACCTTGCTCTTCAACATGGGTCTTGAAAAAATACTCTTCCCCATCAACCTGATAGAAGCCATTGAAAGAGTTCAATGATACCACCTTGGGCGTAAGCGTGACACGCTCTACCTGTACGTTCATATGACGTGCAAACCAGAGGTGCAATAGCCGCTCTGCTTTCTCACGTTCCGTGAATTGTAGTTTCTGAATCGTTGAGAGGTCATCTAGCTGCTGCATAAGTGCTGGCAATTTTGTTATGTCCGCGATGAGAAAGTCAGGCATACTCTGCTCTAGCATCGTGCGTGCAGCCGCTGTTCTCGCTCCCGTCAACACTGCGATGGTGATAGCACCAGCCATACGTCCACCATGTATATCACTTGGTGTATCACCAACAATTATGAATGGTTGCAGCTTACGGCTATATGAATTATATTGATACTGTGGATTGGCGGACAGGAGAAACTGGTAGGGATGCGGCTTCACGAGCGAGAGAGTATTTCCCAACACTCTCTGCTCGGTCTCGGCTTTAGCTACCTCTGCATGTGTCGTAATACGCTGAGCATCGAAATACTTGAGCAAACCATACTCGGCGAGCGGGACTACTGCTTCTTGTCGCGGACGTCCAGTTGCAACACCCAGTGTATACCCTTGTTTGCTCAGTGCTTCAAGCGTGACTTGTATCTTTTCTATGGACAACAATGGTTCCTCGAAGGAAATACAGCCATACTTACCGCTTTGTTTGGGCGGATGTCCGTAGTCGCGCGTGTAGAAGTCGTCACCGAGATACCATTCTTGAAAGAGATTGCTACAAAACTTCCACGATGCACTATAGCGCGTGAAAATACGCTCTACAGGTCCACCCAATACTTTACTCGCATAGTTATTAAAACGCTCCATGAGTTCAAGACCAGAATAGCCCTGAAACAGAGGATCATCAATAGCATCCAGTATCGACGTGACTTGTATTTTTTTATCTGCTACTCGCGTTAATTGCCCTCGAAATGCTACTATCCAATCGTCGTCTGCGGGCCGCAGAGGAAACAGCGCGTTCTTATGCGGTACAAGTGTTAACAAATGAATCAGGTACAGACAGAAGCCACAATAGCAGGTATCCCAATTAGAATTGATGGACCGCGCTTTGAAACCCACAATTGCAGCTTCTGGAAGTACGCTACGGCTAAGTTTACGGCTCTCCTCTGCCGTTGTTACAGGTTGGTAAGTTTCGGCAGTATCTTCGATATTCCAGTAGCGCGGACTGTAGAGTAGCTCATGCAACACGAGACCCGCAGTGTCCCAGTACGCCTCTTCACTCGTGATCACACCGTCAAGGTCAAAGACAAGAATGCTGTTGTTCACTGTACCACCCGCTTCAATCGTTCATGTAACGTGTGGATGCTAGCAGAGGTGTCCGCGAAACGGTACGTAAGCGGCGTGATGCTCATATTCGTCGCACCAACACTACGCAAGATAGCGACTGTTTCCAGAAGTTCCGCAGCCATGCCCCCAACGGCGATGACGCCAGAAATAGTGTACCAACCGGGGTCCGTCGAGGCCACGATTTCAGATGTTGTGATACGTAGCTCGGTCTGGCTCGTCTGCGTTTTCAGGCGTTGCTGTAATTCATTGGCAATACGCTCGACTACCTCGTAGTTCTCGGCTCGAAGTTGCGCTGTCAATAGCGAACGGTTGCGTGCCTGTGCGCGAGCCTCAATCAACTCAAGAATGGTTTCCGTCACCTTGAGTGCCTGTGCGTCCTGCACCAGTTGTCGTGCGTTCGCCACCAGACATGACTGCGAACGTAACACAACACCATCGTCTAACAGCTTCAAACGATTCTCGCGCAGTGTTGTTCCGGTTTCGGTCAAGTCCACAATCAAATCGGCAGTGTCGGTGAGTGGAGCCGCCTCCAGCGCACCATGCGGCGAAAGAATCTTGCAATGTGTGATGTTGTGCTGACGTAGAAATTGTGAAGTCAGAATCGGGTATTTAGTGGCTATACGAAGACCTCGCCCTTTATGTTCGAGATAATAGCCGGAGAGGTGCCACAAATCCGCGCAATTGCTCACGTCGATCCACGTTTCTGGTACGGCAACAACCAGACGACATGCACCATAGCCAAGATTGCGCTCAAGCACCATTAAATCTTCATCGCTATGCTCATCCTCGTCTACAACTTCACCGTAGCCACGATGTTCGGCGAGTATATCATAGCCCGTGATACCAAGCGTTGCGTCTCCACTTTGCACAAGCAATGGGATATCCGCCGCACGCTGAAAGACCACCTCCACGTCTGGCATACTCTTGATGCGTGCGAGATACTGCCGTGGATTGCTCCGATTCACTTTTAAGCCACTCTCGGCAAGAAAACTTAGTGTTGCAGCCTCTAATGCACCCTTTCCTGGAAGGGCTAGCCGTACCCTTGTTTCAGCACTCACAGCGACACCCCTTTCGTAGCTTCTCTTTGCAGCAGTGATTCTATAGCGATTACGCGCTCTTCTCCTGTGGTCAAGTCGTGTACGGTCACTTCATTGCGTTGTCGCTCATCCTCACCCACGATAAGTGTGAGCGGAATGCCTTTCTTCGTGGCCTGTTTTATGCCAAAGCCAACACCATGCCCACTCACATCAAGCTCTACACGCATGCCAGAAGAGCGAGCGGAACGTGCTACCTGTAACGCATATGGCATCTCTTGCACATTTACAGGTATGACAAGAGCATCCATGTTGGCTGTAGGGGGAAGGTCACTTACAGGAACCAGCGTCAGAAGACGCTCGACGCCAAAGGCAAAACCGCATGCGCTAACATCACGTCCATTGCCTACCACACGCATCAAGCGGTCATAGCGTCCTCCCCCACACAGTTGCGTATCGAAACCATTGGTATCCTGTGCGTGAATCTCGAAGACAAGCCCTGTATAATAGCTGACACCACGTCCAAGTGAAAGATTAAGGATAATCTGATTCCTCGGTACACCACTCTGCTCCAGAATAGAGACGAGTTGTTGCAACTCACGCAACGGCTCCGCATCCAATTGATAGCGTTGCAAAAGGTCGCCGAGGGCATCGAATACCTCTGGTGGCGGTCCTGAAATAGCGTGAAGCGCACGCAAGAAATCCAGCGCATACAAAATCTGACGCCGTTGCTCGCTACGCTCCATCTTCCACAAGAAGCGTTCGACAACCTCGCGTCGTGTATCATCGTCGCCAAAGGAAATACTCATGCCACTCAATAACGATGTGATATAGCGTGCATCTTGCGTCGGGACCGCTTTATCACGTCCTTCATCGGTGACAAGCGGATACAGGGCTTCCAGCCGTGCCTGTGCTTTCTGCTCGCCCTCTTCGGAGCGGCTAATCTGCTCCATCAAGCTCAGTAGTAAACGCGCCGCCTGATCGTCAAGTTGCAAACGATTGATGAAGCCACTGGCAACTCCGATATGTCCCAGTTCTAAACGGTAGCGGGAGATATGAAGATCGTGTAACACATCACACGCCAGTTGCAACATCTCGGCGTCAGCAGAGGCGGTATGACCACCGAACAACTCGATACCAAACTGTGTATGTTGTCGATAGCGACTTCTCCCCGGTGACTCATAACGAAAAATTGGTCCCACGTATTGAAATCGCAAAGGGAGTGACTGCTGCTGATAGTGGTCAAGGTATAAACGGCAGATAGAAGCCGTGTACTCTGGACGTAGGCAAAGAGTGCGGTGGTGCAGTTGGAACGCATAGAGATTCTGCCACAACTCTTGCCCAAAACTCGCTTGAAACAAGTCACTATTTTCAAGAATCGGTGTATCAATGAGTGCATACCCTGCACTCGACACAATAGAGGTCAAGCGGTCTGTGATCCACTGCTGATGATGTTGCGCCTCCGGCAACACGTCATGCATCCCTCGCAAACGCTCTGCGCGTTTTTTCATGCGTTGTACAATCCTCTCTTAGCTTTTCCAAACTGGATTCCTTAGCAAACACTATCATCAGCGAACTATCATCGTACCAGCACCTTGATCGGTGAATAGCTCACGGAGCAGCACATGCTTTTCGCGCCCATCCACAATATGCACACGCGGTACAATCTTCAATGCATCCAAGCAAGCATCAACTTTGGGAATCATGCCGCCACTAATGCTTCCGTCTTCAATCAAATGCTTGGCCTCTTGTTCGTTTAATTCTGAAATTAATGCGCCATCGGTACGCCGAATTCCAACAACGTTGCTCAAGAAAATAAGCTTTTCCGCGTTGAGCGCACAGGCAAGGTGCGAGGCTACAAGGTCGGCGTTGATATTCAAACAGGTACCATCTGGCCCCTCGCCCAGCGGTGCAACCACGGGAATATAACCCTGCTCGATCAGTGTCTGTACAGGTGTAGGATCAACGGCTTCGACCTCTCCAACGAAACCGAGGCTTTCACTGATGATATGCGCTCGCACCATACCACCATCGGTACCACTAAGACCAATTGCCTTACCACCCAGATGTGATGCCATCAAGACCAGCCCCTGATTGACCTGTCCTAGCAAAACCATCCGTACAACTTCCAGTGTCGCGGCATCAGTCACGCGCAGACCATTCTCAAAACGTGTCGGCAGGTGCATTTTGATGAGCCACTCATTGATATATGGACCGCCACCATGTACCAGTACAGGGTGAATACCAAGCTTTTGCAACCAAACAATATCTTGTAGCACCGACTCCTGATGCTCAAGCGTACTCCCACCTAATTTTATCACGAGCGTCTTGCCTTTCAAAAAATCAATGTAGGGCAAAGCCTCGCTTAACACCTGCGCGATCAGGTGTTGATCGTTAATTATGTCACCCTCTGGTGTCAATGAAAAACTAATAGCCATCGAAAACACTTTCTCCTTATTCCATTACTACATATCAAGGATAGACGGCAAGAGCCGTCAATCCAGTTGTTTCTGGCAAGCCATAGAGAATATTTGCGTTCTGCAATGCCTGTCCTGCGGCCCCTTTGACCAGATTATCCAGGCATGAAATCACAACAAGACGTTGTGTACGCGTATCGACAAAGGGATGAATAAAACAAAAATTGCTGCCATATGTCCATTTTGTATGCGGCGACTGCTCAACCACACGCACAAACAGCTCGTCGGCGTAGTATTTTTCATAGACAGCGTGTATATCCTCTGTGGTCAGTGTGGTTTCTTTCAGGTCTACATAGCAAGTCGCAAGGATGCCACGCGTCATCGGCATGAGATGTGGAACGAAGGTAACGCGCAATTGACCTTCCGTTACGTGTCCACCATCAGAGGCGGCGCGTTCAAGTTCTTGCGTAATCTCTGGTAGGTGACGGTGCCCATCGAGGCTATAAGCGTTGATGTTCTCGTTCACCTCGTCATAGAGCGTGCTAAGCGATGGACTCCGACCGGCACCACTCACACCGGATTTCGCATCGATAATGATACTGGGATGTATGAGGTTCGCCGCCAATGCAGGAATGAGCGCAAGGATGGAGGCAGTCGCATAACAACCCGGATTCGCCACAAGAGTTGCCTGACTAATCAGCTCGCGATAGCGTTCACACAGACCATACACCGTCGTTTCTAGCAGGGCAGGTGCAGGATGTGTATGGTTGTACCACTGTTCATAGGTATCCCCATCATGTAGGCGAAAATCTGCCGATAAATCGACAACCTTTGTGCCTTGCTCCAAAAGAGTTAGCACCGACTCAGCCGCCGACACATGAGGTAAGCACACGAAAGCCAGTTCAGTTGTAGCAGGTTTCTCTGTAATAATCAGTGTAGGGTCGATAACGGACCGTGCGTAGAGTTGCGGAAACACTTCTCCTAGCTGCTTGCCAACCGCGCTCCGTCCAGTAACTGAGGTCACGACAAACTCTGGATGTTGCGCTAGCAAACGCAACAATTCCAACGCAGTATAGCTCGTCACGTTAACGATAGAGACGGTAATCATACCTTGCTCCTTTAGAGATGGCAGTTCTAGCTGAGCGAAGACAATAAAAAAAGCCCTCGCCCCTACACATAGGGACGAGAGCGTATGCTCCCGTGGTACCACCCACATTGTCTTTATTTATTTCAATCCTCACCCAACGCGCTTATTGAGTGCATCCTGTAAAGAAGCCGCATCTCTCGCGGCCCATATTCTCTACTACTTTGTAGCGAACATGGAAAGACCACTTTTTTTATTGGCTCATTTGCTGCATGGGAGCCATCCATCTACACCTACTTGTCATATGACTTTCTTCGGTGAGCCGCTCACGAGGCGGTTCTAAGAGTATGCATCCTACCGATCTCTCATCATCATCGGCTCGCTGTAGGCCACTGCTCTCATACTTTGTTCGTTCAACGCGGGTCAGACTCTATTTAATTTTGTTGCATACAGCATAACAGGATACAAACCGAATGTCAATTTCAATTTTTGTTGTAAGAAACGCTTTTATATGGTGGAAATAACCATAGTCCGTTCTCTGTTACATAATCAAACGCGATTTCTCATCGTTACGACTCTTGCCCTATAGTAAGAAGTTGCGTACAATAACCGTGTCCAGCCGTACATGATATCAGAAAACATTTACAGGGAGAACGCTTCATTTTTATGTCACATGATAAAGAAGCACATCGCGAAAAAACGCTCGTTGCGCTTTCATCGGTCGGAGCAGCCATCGGGCTTACGAGCCTCAAGATTGTTGTTGGCTTGCTGACAGGAAGTCTAGGCATCCTGGCAGAGGCGGCACATTCTGGGCTGGACCTTGTGGCGGCACTCATGACGTTTTTCGCGGTGCGCGTGTCGGATAAACCAGCCGACGCAACTCATAATTATGGTCATTATAAAATTGAAAATCTCTCGGCTTTTTTTGAAGCTGTGTTGCTTTTGATAACCGCCATTTGGGTTATCTACGAAGCAGTACGACGCTTGCTCTTTCATGAGGGACACGTCAATATCAGCATATGGGCATTCGTGGTCATGCTGATATCCATCGGTGTCGATGTCACACGCTCACGTATTCTGCTACGTGTCGCCCGTAGATTGGGAAGTCAGGCACTAGAGGCAGATGCGCTGCATTTTAGCACGGACATTTGGAGTTCCGCCGTTGTGATTGTGGGCCTACTCGTTGTATGGCTCACACATACATTCGCCTTGCCACCCTGGTTCGCACAGGCTGATGCCATCGCTGCATTAGGAGTTTCAGGTATTGTCATCTGGGTTGGCATACGCCTGGCTAGAGAGACCATAGACGCGCTTCTTGATCGCGCTCCCGACAAGCTAACACCACAGATACAGAAGCGTATAGATCACGTTGAGGGCGTGACAGAGGTACGACGTATTCGCTTACGACGTGCTGGCAACAAGCTTTTCACAGATGTTATTGTCGCAGCACCCCGTACCTACACCTTCGAGCAGATACATGATCTCTCCGAAAATGTCGAGAGGGCAGCGATAGATGGTGCGCGTAGCATTTCTCCGCAAGGCGAGACTGATGTCGTCGTACACGTTGAACCGGCAGCTTCACCACAGGAGACGGTAACGGAGCAAATTCATTACCTTGCCGAGTTGCAAGGAGTCCATGCCCACGATATTCATGTACGCGAGGTCGGTGGGCGTTTAGAGGCCGATTTTGACGTTGAAGTGCAAGGCGATATGAACCTGCAAGAAGCTCACGTCGTCGCTACCCGCCTGGAGCAGGCCGTCTTAGAAAGCAATGGACGGTTGAGACGCGTGACAACACACCTCGAAGCTCCAAATGAAGTGGTCGTACCACGCCAGGAAGTTACGCAGCAATTCGACGAGATGAAGACCAACATCTGTTCCATAGCAGATGAGGTCGCAGGTGCAGGAAGCGCACACGAAGTTCATCTTTACCGCTCGCAGCCAAAGCTTGATGAGAACAGTGGTACTGAGAATGCCTGTCACCTTGACCTTATGCTCCACACGACAATCGACGCTAAGATGCCACTCAGTCAGGCACACATAGAAGCGGAAGAGATAAAACGCAGGTTACGTCATGCCTACCCTCACCTCGACTCAGTAGTCATACACACGGAGCCACCGGAAGCATAGGTATATGGAGTATACTATTGTTTTATTGTACATCATGCTGAATTGTTGGAGTTCGCTGTATGTCTACTGCCGCTAACCGCGTGGCAACCTTTGGCACCACCATCTTCACCGAAATTAACACACTTGCCCAGCAACATAACGCACTCAATCTAGGCCAGGGCAAGCCTGACTTCGACACACCACCCGATATCGTACAGCATCTGGTAGAGGCCACACAGTCAGGCAAGTACAATCAATACGCCCCTGGTCCTGGCAGCCCTTCATTACGCAACGCCGTCGCCGAACATACCATGCGTTTCTACAACATGGAAATTGACTCTACTCATGGTGTTGTTGTTACAGCAGGCGCGACGGAGGGTATTCTTGCCGCACTGATGGGACTCGTTGATCCGGGTGACGAGGTAATTGTCATCGAGCCATACTACGATTCCTACGTACCAGGGATTATCATGGCAAATGCTATTCCAGTCTATGTGCCTCTGCATCCTCCCACCTGGACCTTTGATAGCGACGAGTTTCGTGCCGCGTTCACATCAAAGACACGCGCCATTATCTTGAACACGCCACATAACCCGACGGGGCGAGTCTTTACCCGTGCAGAGCTAACATTAATCGCGGAACTATGTATCGAGCATGATGTCGCGGTTATCTCTGATGAGGTCTACGAACATCTACTTTTTGGTTCGGCACAACATATTCCCATCGCCACGCTTCCTGGCATGTTTGAACGGACCGTTACCGTTAGTAGTGCGGGCAAATTGTTCAGTGCAACGGGTTGGAAGATCGGTTGGGTCTATGGGCCCCCTTCGCTTATCGAGGGAGTAGGAAGAGCGCACCAGTTTGTAACCTTTGCGGTGCATTATCCGTCACAAGAGGCAATAGCGTATGCACTGAATCTACCCACAACATACTATGAATCCTTTCAGTCGATGTACGAGGCAAAACGGCAACTTATGCTTTCCGCACTGACAGAGAGTGGTATGACATGCATTGCACCCGAAGGTACCTACTTCGTGATGGCGGATTTTTCAGCACTCTATAGTGGAACACCATTTGAGTTTACTCGCCACCTGATTCAAGAGGCTGGTGTTGCCTGTATCCCACCTGAATCGTTCTATGGTCAAGAACACGCACATATTGGGAAAAACTACGTGCGCTTCGCATTTTGTAAAAGCGATGCAATGTTGCAAGAGGTAGGCACTCGACTCACACGATTGTCACGGAACACATAATTCGCGCTATAAAAAGCCAGGTTGCTGCGTTGTAATACATAGTAAGCAGTAGTAAGAGAAGAGGTAATCGGAAAAGCGATGGCAAGTAATAGAGGAGATTTGACAGGAAGAACACTTGGCACATGCGTACTTGAAAAGCTCATTGGACAGGGCGGCATGGGAGCAGTCTATCTTGCACGTCAAACGCGTCCTACACGTAGGGTCGCCGTGAAAGTGTTGCTGCCAAATACCATGATGGGCGACGATGTATACGAAGCATTTCTAGCACGTTTTCGCCGTGAGGCTGATGTTGTCGCAAAGCTTGAACAAGTCAACATCATGCCAATTTATGAATATGGCGAGCAAGATAATATGGCCTATCTCGTCATGCCTTATCTTGCAGGTGGCAGTTTACGCGACGTACTGCAAAGGCAGGGATCACTCTCGCTCGAAGAGACCGCAATATATTTAGATCAGGCGGCAGCGGCACTGGATTATGCACATGCACAGGGCGTCGTACACCGCGACCTGAAACCTGCCAATTTTTTGCTTGCCTCGGATGGTAGACTGGTTCTCGCGGACTTTGGTATTGCACGTATTATGGAAGACACTTCTAGTGCTGGCGCGGCACTGACCAGTGCTGGCACCATTATTGGCACGCCTGAGTACATGGCACCAGAAATGGTCAATGGTGAGCAGGTTGACTATCGCGCCGATATCTACGAACTGGGCATTGTGCTTTTTCAAATGCTCAGTGGTCAGGTACCGTTTCGAGGGAACACGCCCATTGTAGTCATCACCAAGCACATGCAGCAACGTGTTCCTTCACTCCATCAGCTCAATCCTGAGATTCCCGCAGCCGTCGATGTGGTCATACAGAAGGCAACAGCCAAAGGTCGTGAGGACCGCTACCAATCTGTAGGAGCAATGGCACAAGCTTTCCATGATGCCATCTATACAACAAATGCACCTTATACCGCCTACACGAATGACCTGCAAAATAATCCTAATCCGATAATTCTTCCTGCGCCAGAGCCAATGGTGGTACAGCAACAGGGGCAGTACAATACGCCTCCTCCACAAAATACAGGCTATTACAATCAAAGCAATGCAAATTGGCAACAGGCTAACGGCTATGACGGTTATCCACCACAAGCGTATAACACACCAGAAGCACCGTATCAACCGCCAGCACGAAATAATCGACCCTTGATTATCATACTCAGTGTACTGGTCGCATTGCTGCTCATTGTCGGCGGCGTCTCGGCTGGTGTCTATCTCAACGGAAAGTCACAGGGAAGTGTAGCACCGACGCCAACACAGGGCGCGACCGCTCAACCCTCACCGAGCGCGACGGCGACAAAGGCACCAACGCCAACACCATCACCGACAAAACAACCGACGCCTACGCCGACTGCTACTGCTACTGCTAGGCCAACACCATCACCAACGGCACAACCACCAGCGGTTCCTGTTGGCACTTTGCTGTATTCGGCGGCAAGTCCAGGAGCAGGAGCTGGATGCGACACGGGAGGCGGCAAGTGGGTGAATTTTAATGGCGTGCAGGTTGCTTGCCAAGGTGGTAACACAAAAATCAGCAACACTTCAACGGCGTTGAATGGTACATTTCTTACCAGCATACCAGGACAGGCATTTCCAGCTAACTACGTTGTACAGGTGAAACTACAGCAGGACCAGGCGTCTGCGGCTGATTTTGGCATCTATTTCCGCAATCAACCGGGGAATCAGAACGGCGTCTATACATTTCTTGTGCGTCCTGATGGTACATGGAGTGCCTATGTATACGACAATACAACAGGCAAAGCCACACAGATTAAGAAAGGCACCTTGGGTGATAGCCACGCCCTGGTGACACTCGCCGTCGTCGTCAAGGGCAGTCACTTTACATTCTACGCGAATAACAATTCATTGGGTAGTGTTGACGACACAACTTATGCATCGGGCACAGCGGGTATCGTCGTTGCTCAAAATGCCATAATCACGGCCAGCAATTTTGAACTTTACACTCCTGCTTCGTGAATAAGTAGTTGATACAGAGAAGCGGCAGTTTGTCGAACTGCCGCTTCTCTGTATCAACTACTTAAAACTAGACAACGCTCTTGTTAGAGTATGCTTGCGTGATATCTTGTCCTGACGAGATGATTTTCTGCGCCACCAAGAATTTCGCCATCAAGTCCCACGTCGCGCTATCGTTGTAGCCTGGTTGTTTATTGCTCTGCCACACAGGAATGGTTGCCTTTAGTGTTATCAATGCTTGCGCGGTATTCGTCAAGCCTGGAATAAAGGGCTTGCAGAGCGTCACCGCTTCTGATGGATTGGCAATGACATCCTTGAGTCCTTTCAAGGTTGCCTGCACGAAGTCTCGCACCATTTGCGGCTGCTTCTGGAATGTATCTTCTGTTGTTATGATACCATTCGAGACAAGCGGCTGGTAATCCGACACATTGAACGTGCGAACAGCAAATCCCTTTCTCTGTAATTGCAAAGGCTCGTTGTTGGAGTAACCCATCACTGCATCAACTTTGTGACCAGCAAGGGCAGCCACCTGCGTAAAACCAATTGGCTGTACATGCACATCAGAGAGCGACAGCTTCGCACTATAGAGCAATGCCAGCAAGCCTGTATACGTTGAACCATAAGGACCCGGCACACCGATTGTGTGTCCTTTGATATCCGCTAAGGTCTTGATCGAGGAACCAGCAGGCACGATCAAGCTAACTGGATACTTTTGGAAGATGGTAGAAACATCGACGACCTTGACATTTTTGTCGCGTGCCTGCAATGTTTCATCGCCACCCGCGAAAACAAAGTTGTTTTTGCCAGCAATCATTGAGCCGATCAGGTTAGGCACACTACCTTGATTGAATGTGACATTCAAACCTGCTGCTTTGTAATAACCTTTGCTCTGCGCGACATAAAATGGCGCGAACTGTGTATCAGCAATGAAGCCAAGCCCAATTGAGATGTTCTTTGTCCCTGGCGTGGATGTTGTATTGCCTCCTCCTGTTATTGTGCCACTACTCCCACAGGCACTTAATAGTAGCATACATGAGGCCAATAGAGACAAAATGGACACAAGGATAGTCGAGCGATAACGAATAGGCATCGAGGTTGTTCTCCGTTTTCTTGTATAGAATATGCGATTAGTAGATGATCTCGGCTAGCTTCACCAACAACCATGTCAAACCATAATACAGCGCGGCTAGAACTGCTAGCACAATTATGGTCGCAAACATCATCGGTGTATTGTATTGTTGCAAGCCCTGCATTACCAGAGAGCCAAGCCCCTTACTACCACCGCTCACAAACTCTGCCACTACTGCACCAGTAATCGACAGCGTAAAGCCTGTACGTACTGCTGCAAGTAACGCGGGTAAAGCTAGTGGAAACTCGATATGCGCGAGCAATGACCAACCCGAGGCACCTTCGACACGGGCCGCATCGATAAAAGCAGGATCAATAGTTTGTAGGCCGAGTATCGTGTTGATGACTATTGGGAACAACACAACCAACATGCATATAACCATGTTAGGCACTAGCCCATACCCCAACCAGAGTACAATGAAAGGGGCGATCACCAGCGCAGGAATAGCCTGAACCGCCGATAAGTATGGCTGAACGGTCGCTGATAGCAGACGTGACTTTACCAATCCATACCCCAACGGCAATGCGACTGCAACCGCCAGTAAGAAGCCGAAAACGCTCTCTTGCACTGTGACAACAAGAGCATCCCTGAGATACATTCCAGAACCCAGGCCATCAATCAGACTGGCAAGGGTATCACCAGGCGTCGGCAAAAAAAGAGCGGAGACATGACCAGTGGTTGTACTCCAGTACCAGCTTATTAACAGCAACAGAGCCAACACCAGTGGAGGAGTGACGAGTAGCATGCGTCCCATCATGCTACGTCCAGGAGTACGCATCTGTCGTTTACGTACCGGAGATTGCTGCAAGTCGTCTGCTTGCACGTACTGATGCATAGCTGAGGATGCATCATTTCTCGTAGAAGTTGTAACACTCATGCTAATTCGCGTGCGGAGATCCTCATGTCTTCAGTCTGAGCGAGGAAATACGCACTCTCCTTTCTGATGCTAGACAACCAACCAGGACCGAAAGGAAACCCATGTCAGCATGTGACATGCATCAACTTTTGCGCCTTGTGTCAGTCGCTTGTTGCTTCGGTAGTCGTGTATACTGACGGTCTTTTTCTTACGGTCACACCCTCCAACAGTACACAAGCCATACTTCGAGTGCCGTACCAGTACTCCGCGCTTGAGTCCCAGTGAACGGGTTCCACCATACGGACGCCTGATACCACCTTTTGACGGTTGCAGAGCGTGTAACTGGCGACGGTGCAACCGTGCAGGAACCACATACCACAAACGAGTACAGGTTGGTGCCGTTGCACCACTAACAGTTGCTGCTAGTACCCATGCATCGACGCAATGGGAGTCGAAGGCTTGTTTCTCCTTTTTCTTAGTCTTTGTGAGTCCGTAGTGGTCTCGCAAGTCTTTGGTTTGCCACCCTTCACGAGTCTGTACCACCAATCCCATATCCGTGAGCAGACGGTACAGATGCGCCTTGCCTACTTGTACAGGACTAAAGGCTAGATTCCATTTCTTGCCCTTCTTCGTTGTAGCTTGCACATCCTCAACCACTACACACGTCAAGGGGAGGATAATCTTGAGATGTTTGACGACCCGTGCCTTTGCTTGCCAGCGACTTCGTGTTGAAGGTGGAATTCGTTTCTTGCGATTGAGGCGGTTAGTGCTTCTGCATGGGCGTCTCCACTTACGAGATCGTCTTGCCCGTCGCAGAGTACGACGTGTCTCAACAGCATTCTTGACATGGGTTGGGGCTTCCACCATGAGGTTCAGCACCGTATCGCGCGTACCAACCACGCTATACCCCTCGAACGAACTTCCAGGGTCAACCCCAACCACAAGTGGTTGATTATCAGGTTCTTGTATGTAGGTCAGTTGAAGGTAGAACAGCCCCAGCTTATTGCGTTTAGGACGTGCCTTCCCCTCTTTCAAGAGCATTCGCGCCTTTGGAGGGGTACAAGGCATGAGTGGCACACCTCGACTAGCAACAACCGGTATTCGCATGATGGATTGCCTTGCTCCTGGTCGAAGCCAGGGTGTAATGACCCTTCCCAATGGCAAGAGAGGCATAACCCCGTAGGGCGTCCGCTTCGGCGTGGCGAGAAGAGGTTGGGGCTAGGGTAGCACCCCAACGTTCTTGAAAAGTAGCCTCTCTTGCTGCTACATCAACGATGTCTGGTAGACAGGAACTTACGTTGCGCTAGCCGTTTCGCAAGCCTCTCCCATTGAATGAGAGAGGTTCCTGACTAGACTTCCCTTAGTCATAGTACACCAACGTTCTTTCCCAAAACAAAGCAGGAAAAACCGTTAATTTGACTGAGAGTCGGGGGCATGTTAAGGGAGGACAGAGGAACCGCTCGTAAGTAGCGCAAGGTATACGCAACTAGACCTGTTACACAAAGGTAACAGGATATAGCGGTCTCCATTTAAACCTTCTCCCATCCAGACTATACTGTCGGCTTCGGAATCACACCGAATCCTGTCAACGCTGTAACATTGCAGTTACAGAGAGACTCGCGGGCTTAGCACACATTGTGTACCTCACCGCCGGTCGGGAATTGCACCCTGCCCCGAAGGTCTTTATCTACAGGTAAGTATGCCATAAAAGAAGGGAAGATTGCAAGTCTGCAAGAGAGGAAAGGTTCTTAACTTTATCACGCCCTATTCGTTTTTCACAAGATGAAATTCTTCAGCGTATGTATAACTATAGAGCTTCCCATTCTCACTATCAATAGAGCGTAACATCTGCTCTACTTCGCCGCCACCATTCACAAATTGGCTTACATGAGCATGTAACGCCTGCATTTTTACCTCCATAACAGAGGTGATATCAACAGCGTAGTTTTGGATTGGCGCACCCATAATATATATTTCCGAGACCTTATGTGGCGTGAGGCCCTCTTGCATCAGTTCGGGAAAATCCCAGGGATTTTGTGATGAGGGATAGATAGCCTCTAACGTCGCACGACCAGCCGCAAGATGATCGTGATGATAGCGCTGAATAATAAGTGATGGTGTCCATGAGCGATCCGGTGATTGGCAGATTACGCGGAATGGTTTGTGAGTTCGCACTAAACGCACAATGTCCTTGCGCAGTGCCAACGACGGTTCTAACTGTCCGTCGGGGTAGCCTAAAAAGTAGACATCTTTTAGACCAAGTGCAGCACCAGCGTCGCGTTGCTCCTGCTTTCGCGTTTCAACGATCCGTTGCCGTGCTTCAGGACTCACATCCGTTGCATCATCGGGGCCACCGCTTCCGCCGTCGGCACAAATAACATAGTAGACACTCCAGCCATTCTGAACCCAGAGAGCTACACTGCCTGCACAGCCAAACTCTGCGTCATCCTCATGTGCAACGCCCACCATTGCCGTCTTGTTTTGCTCCAGATCACTCATGTTCTCTTTGCTCTTATTTCTCGAAAAGGACGGCGATTAGACCGCCAACCATGGCGAAATTCTTCGTGAAGTGCATTCGCTGGTTCGCGCGATTTTGTGGTGCATCCTCATCCCAGAAATTGTGACCAACCAGGGTAGTAGGAACCAGTGATCCAATCAAGAGTAGAGCAGAAAGCTTAGGTAAGATGCCAACTGCTAAGGTAGTGCCAGCAATGAGCATTATTCCACCATTGAGAATGGTAGCCTGTCTCGCCATTGGAATACCCGCGTTCTCAACTTTTGTAACACGACCACCGGGTTGCTTAAATGCACCATATCCACCAATAATAAACATGCTTGCTAATAATGTGTGACCAACTGTTTTAACGAGTGACATAACTTTCTTTCTCCTCACTGTCATAGAATAAAAGAGAAACTTCTTTTGTTTCACATTTTATCTGAGTATATTTGTGTACTTATAACTCGAACCATACAAGGTTCAAGTTTCATTTTACAACTAAGTACTATTTTATTAGTTACTTACTTTATCTTCAACGAGTCAATGTCTTCTATTTGATGGCCTCAACTCGTCAACGGTATCATATATCATGAGGAGCCACATGACAACAGAACTACACATATTTCCCATTACAGGAATCGGTGAAATTCCAACAGGGGTCGATCTAGGTCAACTGATTCATGATGCACTACAAGCACAACAGCTTACTCTTGAGCAAGGTGACGTGTTAGTCGTCACGCAAAAGATCGTCTCAAAGGCCGAGGGTCAACTCGTTAATCTTGATGAGGTTGAGCCATCTGAGTTCGCGCGCATGTCTGCAAAGCAAGGCAAAAAGGATGCCCAGCATCTTGAGGTGGTGTTGCGTGAGAGCAAACGGATCGTTCGTATGGATCACGGCGTGTTAATCAGTGAGACGCATCATGGCTTTATTTGTGCGAACGCAGGCGTTGACGAATCGAATATCGGCGGCAAACGTCAGCTAGCTCTGCTGCCAGTTGACTCGAATCGTTCAGCACGTGAGCTTAGGACGCGGCTACAACAGCTTTCGGAGAAGAGACCAGAGCCTGATTTAGCGGTCATTATTTCAGATACCTGGGGTCGTCCCTGGCGTACTGGACAGATCAACAACGCGATAGGCGTCGCTGGCATGGAGTCAGTAGTAGATTATCGCGGCCAAATCGATCCTTATGGTTACGAACTGCAAGCCAGTGCTATCGCGGTCGCTGATGAACTGGCATCTGCCGCAGAATTGGTGATGGGCAAGATTGACCGCATTCCAGTCGCACTCATTCGCGGCTATAGCTATATTCCGGCGGTAGGTGATGCAAGCTCGCTCATTCGTGACGGTGCATCTGACATGTTCCGTTAAACAAACTATACGAGAAAGTAATCGAGTGTGACAATAGACACAGAAATACGACAGGAAACACATCCAAATCGCTCATCCGATCTGGCAGCACTACTCCGTAGCAGACGTAGTGTGCGTAGCTATCAACAGAGACCAGTGACACGCGAGCAGTTAGAGCAGATACTTGAAGCGGCGCGTTGGGCACCATCACCACACGGTAGGCAGCCCTGGCGTTTTGTCGTCTTGACACGCCAGGAATCTAAGGTGCTGCTCGCTGACCGTATGGGCGAGACATGGCAACGCAATCTTGAAATGGATAAGCAAGATGTCGCAACCGTCAACATACGACGGGAAAAATCGCGCCAGCGTATTCTGAACGCACCCGCACTGATTATCCCCTGTCTCTATCTGGAAGATCTCGACTCCTATCCAGATGAGCAAAGACAGGTAGACGAAAAAACGATGGCGATACAAAGCATTGGTGCAGCGATACAAAATATGCTGCTCATGGCCTACGATATGGGACTCGATGCTGGTTGGATGTGTGCGCCACTATTCTGCCCAGAGGTGGTATGTGACGCACTTGGTCTCAACCCCCGACTGATTCCACAGGCCCTTATCACAGTAGGTTATGCGGCTGCCGACCCAAAACGGCGTGAACGGCTGCCGTTGGATGGTCTGATTGTACATTTTGATTGATTGAGGAAGTGCTATGATTGTTGTTCTCGCAGGTGGCGTTGGTGCCGCTCGCTTTTTACAGGGCGTGGTACAAATCGTGCCACAGGAAGAAATTACGGTCATCGTCAACACGGGCGATGACCGCGACTTCTACGGCCTGCGTGTCTCGCCTGATAGCGATATTGTAACCTATACACTGGCAGACATCGTTGACGAGACACACGGTTGGGGCATTCGTAACGATACTTATAATACAATGCCACAACTTACACAGTACGGCAACGACGACTGGTTTATGCTCGGCGACCGTGACCTAGCGACACACATCCACCGTACTAATTTGCTGCGACAAGGCAAGACGTTGAGTGAGGTCGCGGATAATATTCGTACACATCTCGGTGTTGGAGTACGTATCTTGCCGATGAGCGATCAGCCTATCGCCACGCATGTCAAAACGCCTGCTGGTCTGCTCCATTTTCAGGAATATATGGTGCAACGTCGCACTACCGATGAGGTGCAAGACGTAGTTTTTGTGGGTGCGAAAGAGGCTAAACCTGCTCCGGGCGTACTGGATGCGCTGAAAGAGGCCGAGGCTATTCTTATTGCCCCCAGCAATCCCATTGTGAGTATAGGAAGTATTTTGTCGGTACCAGGAGTACACAATGTGCTACACGAAGCAAGCGGCATGGTAGTCGCCGTAAGTCCGATTATTGCGGGCGCCCCAATCAAAGGACCTGCCGATAAACTGATGAGTGGGCTACACATGGATGTGTCTGCGGTCGGCGTGGCGCGTCACTATCGAGACTTTCTCGACGTAATGGTGATTGACGAGCAAGACAAAAACCTTGAGTCCGCGATTGAAGACCTGGGTATTCCTGTCATCGTCACCGATACGATCATGCGGAATAGCGCAACAAAAAAAGCTCTCGCACAGACTGTTTTACGTGCCGCAGGCTTGTCATACTAGCAACATTTCCAGTAAAGATGTAATATATGTATCATGCACTTATCCCTGTTAAAGCTCTCAGTGAAGTAAAAAGCCGCCTTGCACCTTATCTTACACTCTATCAACGCGACGAATTGGTACTAACAATGCTACAGCATGTCATTCAGATTCTGCTCGACTGTCAAAAGATAGCACAAGTCTCTGTCGTTAGCCCGGATATACGTGTACTAGAGTACGCACGTATGTTGGGTGCATATGCCCTACTAGAGGAACAGCAGGGGCACAATCCAGCATTGCATGCAGCAGCGAAGAGAGAAGAGGCTATAGGAATAACAGCACTCCTTACCATTTCGGCGGACCTGCCTCTACTGCAACGTGCGGACATCGAACACATGATTGAAGCATCACAACAGTATGATGTTGTACTTGCGCCGTCGCAAGAGGGTACAGGAACGAATGCAGTGCTTATTCGTCCACCATTAGCATTGCCTTACGTGTTCGGTCCTGCTAGTCTCCAACGCTATCAGCAAGAGGCGGAGCGGCACGAGTTGTTCACAACATTAGTAAAACGGCCTGGGCTTTCACTGGATGTGGATACTATCAAAGACCTTGAACTCTTTCGACGCTATGAAGAGGAGGAGCAGACGGCGGCTCATATCGTCGATACAGCCTATCTGCTCTAAAGAAAAAACTTTTGTAGTATATGACCGTATCTCTATTATGCAACAATTTGTATGAGAAGAGGATGCAATGGTCATTCCAAAAGCTGCTCGTTCGGCAGCACTTGAGCGGCAGATAGAGCGTGTCACGCAGCGACTATATACATTAAACACACAGAGCAGTAGCTTCTGGCCTATGAAGCTAGGTCTGATATTTATCGGTACCATCGTGACAATTGGTATATTCGGTGTTATTCACTGGTTGGGCATTCTTTGTGCATTACTGGGAATAGCACTCTTTTTTGTAATCGACCGTCGCCATCGCAAAACGGATCAGAGTCTTGTTCGGCATCGCGTCTGGTTACAATTGAAGAACACACAACTTGCTCGTATGCACCTCAATTGGAGCAATATTCCCGCAGTACAACCGCGCGACGAACATGCCAATCATCCCTTTGACACGGACCTGGATATCACGGGCGAGCGTTCACTGCACCAACTCATCAACACCTGTGTCTCATTTGAGGGTTCAGAACGCCTGCGTGAATGGCTACTCAACACTGAACCAGATATGCATGCCATTCGCTATCGACAGGCAGTTATACAGGAACTTATTTCACTCTCTGGCTATCGCGGCAAGTTGGCTCTCAATTCGTTGTATGTGACACGCTATATTGCTGAGCCGTGGAGTAGCGACAAGCTTCTGCTCTGGCTACAAGAGCAAAAGGACGTGCCAAGTACAGGATTGACCTTGCTCGTTCATAGCATACTCACAGTACTCACACTCATTCTTATCGCCTGCTATGTCTTTCTGCATATCTCACCAATCTTTTGTATTGTCTCGTTGGTCTGCTCATTAGCATGGTTTGTGAGTAGGCGAGGCGAACAGAAAAACATCTTCCGTGATTCATCGTACATGCAGCAGACATTTGGTCAATTAAGCACTATCTTTGAGTACCTCGAAAAATATCCTTATGGACAACACCAGCACCTGAAAGCACTCTGTGAGCCGTTTTTTGACGAAGCAGAGATACATCCTTCTTTTCTACTACGACAACTCAAGCGACTGGCACAGATGGCAGCGATAACAAATAGCGGCGAAGGATCACTGTTCATCAACGCACTCCTACCCTGGCACGCCTATATCGCATATCAACTGAACAAATATAAAGCGCAGGCTGCCGAGAGTATACCTGTGTGGCTCGATATCTGGTTCGAGCTTGAGGCTCTCTGCTCATTAGCGAACTTCGCGTACCTCAATCCCGACTATACAATGCCTGAAATTACCTTTGACAGCCCCTCGGTTCATTTTCAAGCGAGTGGCATCAGTCATCCCTTGCTACAAGACGCAGTGAAGGTGCCGAACGATATCACGTTCGAGCATGTGGGCGAAATGTTGCTCATTACCGGCTCAAACATGGCGGGCAAAAGTACCTTCTTACGCACTATGGGTATTAACCTTTGCTTAGCCTACGCAGGAACCGCAGTCAATGCGAGGAATCTACAAACCTCGCTCTTCGAGGTGTATGCCGCAATCAAGGTGAGCGACTCCGTGACCGATGGCTATTCATATTTTTATGCTGAAGTGAAACGCCTGAAAGCCTTGCTGACACGCCTGGAACAGGAACATGAATATCCACTCTTTTTTCTGATTGACGAGATTTTCAAAGGCACCAACAACCGCGAGCGACTCATCGGAAGCGAGGCATATATTCACGCCCTTGTAGGCAAGCACTGCATAGGAGCGGTCTCAACACACGACCTTGAACTCGTTGGTCTTTCCGAGGAACTAACAGAGATCAGAAACTACCATTTTCAAGAAGATGTTGTCAATGGTCGTATGACCTTCGACTATAAACTCCGTAAAGGACCATCGCCGACTACCAATGCGCTCAAGATTATGGAATTGGAAGGCTTGCCTGTAAGCTATAGAAAAGTGGCACAGTAAATATCAGATCATTGGGGTGTTGCCGAGTATGTCAAATACAGCGCGTTCGGGTCGGTACGCACACCTGTAGCACAATAGGTAAAACCCGCTGGTAGGTCCGATGCTTTAAGCTGTATCTGCTGATTGATCTGGCCTTCGTATGTTGTTGCGAATGCGGTTACGGAGATATCGGCGAGGTCGGCGTGGATAACGTGAACATGAGGCTGGCATGCTTGAATAGTTGACTGTAAGGTGACGGTGAACGGTCTTGTAATACTCAAGAAAAACAATTGAAAGTGATCATCGCCTTTCACCTGTATCTGGTTATTATTCGTCAACTTCACTTGCACATTATTGATATCACCGATCAACCCTGCCGTTTTTAGCTGCTTCGATACAAGCTGTGTTAAATAAATATTACTAACTTGTACTGTAAGAGACGTACTTTGTGTAGAAACTGGCGTTGCAAGTGGGGCATTATCATGAGAGTTAGTCGTTATAAAAAGCAGCGTTGCCAGAATGCCTAGTACAATTCCTAATAGAAAGAGGAGAAATGATAAAAAGGGGTTGCCTCTACGTGGTCTGGCTAGTCGTGGCTGTTGGATAGCTTTGCTCGTCAGTGGTTTCGTTCTATTGTTATCAACTTTTATGGCTTCGGTCGTATCATTATGGTGAGAGTCCATGCATTTTTCTCCTTCTTTTCTATTGTCTCGCTTATATTACTCCGCGCCATCGTGCATATGCAAGTAGACAAAAGTCCTTTTCTTTTCTTAACCTCTATGTTTTTGATGAACATTAAAAATTTCATCTTGAGAACATATATTTTGTGCAAATTGCACAATATTTAAGGGTCTAACTTCTGCTAAAATAGCTATAGCATCACAGTTATTTGGCGTCATATGATACATACAAGAAAGAGAAAACTGGCGATAGCTGATTTTTTCATACCTATATTTATGCAAAGTAGCCAAATTTGTTTTGCGCGATGCAGGCTCATATGTCTGGCAATGATGCTGGAAGTATATCAAGAGGAGAGTGGCATACATGACACCTGAAGAAGTCCTCCAATTTGCCAAAGAGAATGGCGCAAAGATGGTTGACCTCAAGTTTACGGACCTCCCAGGTTCCTGGCAGCATTTCAGCATTCCAACACATGAGTTGAAAGCAGGGACATTCGTCGAAGGAGTAGCCTTTGACGGTTCTAGCATTCGTGGCTTCCAGACGATTAACGAAAGTGACATGTTGGTCATTCCTGACGCTGATACCGCGATCATGGACCCGTTCACAACTATCCCAACATTAAGTCTGGTCTGTGATATCGCACATCCAGGGCCAGCAGGAGAAAAAAAGCCTTATAGCCGTGACCCACGTTACATCGCCCGGAAAGCTACCGAGTATCTCCGCTCAACAGGCATTGCCGACACCAGCTACATGGGACCGGAAGCCGAATTTTTCGTCTTCGATAGTGTGCGCTATAGCTCTACGATGAGTACACAGTATGTCGAAGTGAACTCAGATGAAGCACACTGGAATAGTTCGCGTGATGGCGTACAAAATCTGGGTCACTTGATGCGTGTCAAAGAAGGCTACTTCCCCGTTGCTCCTAGCGACACCATGCAGGACCTGCGTAGCGAAATGGCACTCTTACTCGAAGAACTGGGCGTCCCCGTCGAGGCACAACATCACGAAGTTGGTGCCCCTGGACAGGGCGAGATCGACATACGCTTCAATACATTGCTTAATAGCGCAGATAATATCATGCTCTACAAGTATGTCGTCAAAAACACTGCCCGTAAGTATGGTAAGACCGCAACCTTTATGCCCAAGCCTGTCTTCGGCGATAATGGTTCCGGTATGCACGTCCACCAGAGCCTATGGAAAAACGAGAAGCCCCTTTTCTATGCCGAGGATGGCTATGCCTATCTCTCAGAACTAGCCCGTTACTATATTGGTGGTATTCTCACGCATGCACCTGCGCTACTAGCCATTGCTGCCCCCACGACGAACAGCTATAAACGCTTAGTTCCTGGCTACGAGGCACCTGTCAATCTCGTGTTTTCATCGGGCAACCGCAGTGCCGCTGTGCGTATACCAAAGACATTCACAGCACCAGCAAAACGTATTGAGTTCCGTTCACCAGACCCAAGCGCGAATCCCTACCTGCTCTTCGCCGCTTTACTCATGGCCGGACTGGATGGTATCAAAAACCAGATCGACCCAAGCGCACATGGCTTTGGTCCAGTCGATAAGAACCTCTACGAGATGTCGGCAGAGGACCTACGTGAAATTCGCTCCGTGCCAGGCTCGCTCGAAGAGTCGCTACAAGCATTAGAGATAGACCACGCCTTCCTCCTTGAAGGTGGAGTCTTTACCACGGACTTGCTCCAGAACTACATTGAATTGAAACGTAGTCAATCAGACGAAGTTCGTCTACGCCCAGCTCCAATCGAGTTTGGCATGTACTACGATGTATAATTAGTAACCAAAAGAGAGGGTGCCAACACTGGAACTTGCAAGTTCCAGTGTTGGCACCCTCTCTTTTGGTTACCACCTTCCTCTTAGAACAACTCGCGCGAAAATATGGTATATTTAATGTAAACATGTATAACAATGTCGTTAGATTTGTTCAATTACTGCACTAAAGGAACATTACAATGCAATTGCTCACCGATAGCTACGGACGCCGCATCAAAAATATGCGTATCTCAGTCACCGACAAGTGTAACTTCCGTTGCACGTACTGTATGCCAGCCGAGGGCCTGCCCTGGCTCAAAAAGGCAGAGATTCTTTCGTATGAGGAGATACTGCGTATCGCTCGCGTTGCGGTTAGCATCGGCATTGAACAAATTCGGCTGACGGGCGGTGAGCCATTGGTACGACGCGACCTGCCAGAACTGGTTCGGCAGCTAAAAGCGATTGACGGCCTACGTAGTCTCAGTCTGACCACAAACGGTATTCTGCTCAAACAGCAATCTAAAGCACTCGCGGATGCTGGCCTTACACGCATCAATGTCAGCATGGATTCGCTCTCACGGGAGAAATTCGCACAACTCACACGCCGTGACCAGCTTGATCGTGTCTTAGAGGGTTTGGAAGAGGTGGGAAAATGCCCCTCTATTCATCCCATCAAGATCAACGCTGTCGCCATTCGTGGTTATAGCGAAGAAGAGGTACTCGATTTTGTACGCTTCGCACGCGACAAAGCCTATGTGATGCGCTGGATTGAGTTTATGCCGCTCGATGCTGACCAGACATGGCGCAGAGAAGACATCCTGGCAGGTGCCGACATCAAAGCAATTATCGAAGCAGCATACGGACCGCTCGTACAAATTACCTCTGGCGACCCCTCAGAGACTGCTCGCCGCTATACCTTCAGCGACGGTATTGGCGAGGTAGGTTTCATCAATCCTGTCAGCGAGCCATTCTGCTCCACCTGTGACCGCATTCGCCTTACCGCTGACGGACAAATTCGCACCTGTCTCTTCGCTACTGATGAGACCGACCTGCGTGCCGTTGTCCGTGCGAATACAGACGACGAAGCACTCGCAGAAACGCTTCGTCAGGCAGTGTGGAAGAAAGAGCTAAAGCACTACATTGGTGATAAACGCTTCAAACGTGCAAGCCGCAGTATGTCAATGATTGGTGGTTAAAGAGAAATAAACGCCAAACAGCAACAAATTCGTAGATGTAACTTGTACTCGAATCACACATGCAGCAACCGCAGTACCAAGTTCAAAGTACAAGTTACTAAAAAACAGGATGCTCGTTGTTATAGTCAAATAGATATCATGTAATCAGGCCAGAAATGACCAGCAAGTTTTTTAATGCGCTGAACAGTACAACGGTCTGACCGTACATCAGTACAGGACCAGAAAGAGAACCCCACCATGATATACGAAGACGGAGATTTGCTCACTGTGCGAGAGGTTGCGAAGCAGTTACGCGTAGACGACACAACGGTACGACGTTGGATCAAGAATGGTGTGCTTGAAGCAATCGCCCTTCCCCATATGAATGAGAGACAAGCGTATCGCATTCGCAAATCTACACTTGATAATCTTCTTGCGCCTCCTCAAACAGAGCCACCAACAACAGACCAGTAGCCAAGAAGTATCTAACCTGTTAGACTGTAGACAATTGGTAATCAGAAAATTCTATCACTCAAGGAGGCCAATATGTCTACAGTCGATATCGAGCTACTCTTTCGAGAGTTGGGGGGCAGTGCTGAGTCAGGTTTTGCCACAATCGACTCTAAGGTGTCCAATTCATCGGGTGGTGTGCCATATTTAGCTAAACCAGGGGTTGTTGTGCTTGCCCGCCCTAGCACACATGCAGCAGGTTTAACAGGCTTTCTTAACGGCTTTGACCCTTCCCTCAATTTCTCTGAGTACATAAACGATCCAACCTCTCTACCCGCTGGGGCGCAGTTATGCAAAATCGCGGGTCAGACCTGCTACATGAGCTTTGGACCTAAGCGTTCAATGAATGAACAGGCCAAACGCTATTTTGACAATCTCAAATCCTCCGGTCATGGCTCCGTATTCGAGCATGCAAATTATAGCCTGCTCTTCTATGGTATTTCGCGTAGCGTGACACACGAACTGATACGACACAGATCCGGATTCGGATACTCCCAACTGAGTCAGCGCTATGTCGGCGGACGAACGCTACGTTTCGTCGAGCGACCAGAATATCAAGACGATGATCTGCTCCACACTCAATTCCTGCAACGTATCGAACGTGCTGCGGACGAATACGCTACGCTCACAAATCGACTTTTGGAAATGCAGAAAGCGGGTGTAAACATTCTGAGTGCCGAAGCTAAGACCGACCTGCTCAAAAAAGTACGACAGAGCGCACGCTCTGTTTTGCCAAACGAAACAGAAACGGTTATCGTCGTCACAGGCAACGTGCGAGCGTGGCGGCACTTCATCGAGGAGCGAGCGAGTACACATGCCGAGGTCGAGATACGCGAGCTAGGACTACGCGCCTTCCTCTGTCTTCAGCAAGCTGATCCTGTGCTATTCGACGACTATACGATAGAACAACTTGCCGATGGGACGCATATTGTAAAAACCGATTTTGTGAAGGTGTAGGAGAAATAGAGACACAACAGCTTGATGCGCATCAAGCTGTTGTGTCTCTATTCTGCAGATGAATTACCACAACTCGCGCCTGTACAACTGCATTCCATTCTGTTTCCCTCCATCTATAGGGTACATCTCACATTTCTTTGTCAAAGACGAAAATGTGGAAGCGCGTGCGGGCAACAATGCTTCAAAGTAGATAGGGATACCGTCTTGCTCCGCCTCGAACTCGAACTCAGCCGCGAGGATACGCGCCCGATTCAATGCACCAACGAGCAACAGGCGTCCTGCCCCTTGTCCTCGTTGTTGTGGATGTACAGCTCCCTGACACAAGAAATGGTAGCCATCCTTATTCTGAAAAAGTGTCAAAATGGTGTAACCGACAACTTCACCTGAAAGGCCATCAAGTGTACCAGCCTGTCCCCATCCATTGAGTTCATCGTCGTCATCGGTAATCACAAAGGCGTTGGCAAGTGCATCCATGTCAGGATTTGTCAGCCACTCCTCAATTGAGGTTGGTGTTGCTGTAGAACCATCTGTAGTTAAAGCGGATTGTTGAATCTGTACAATTGTAGGTAAATTTTCTGGTCGATAGTTGCGGATACGCATGTTATGCTAGCTCCCTTAATACGATAGGATAATGATATACTCTAAAGACAGGTTACGTCCAGCGTATTTTTATTATCCATCTTCGTTTAAGCTACACAAAGGAGCCACATCTTGTCCAGCATAACCAATCTCTCGCACATTCAGCGGATTCGCCAGGAGATGCCAGCCGCGACATCGCGTATTTATCTCAACAATGGCACATTCGGTCCAATGCCGACAGGCGTCGTACAGGCGATGCAGGAACGATTACAGTACGAACTACGGAATGGACGTTTGGGTACAGAGGCATTTGAGATGATGAGGGTCGTCTATGGTGAGGCTCGCACTCGCGTTGCTCATCTCCTTAATACAGATGTAGAGGAGATTGCCCTTACCGATAACACTGGCGAGGGTATGAATATTGTGAGTCATGGCCTTAACTGGCATGAAGGCGACGAAGTTATCACAACCAACCATGAGCATATCAGTGCGCTCGCCCCTCTGTACCAGCTTCGAGACCGCTATGGTATTGTTATTCGCGTTGCCGATCTTGGCCCTTTAGCAAATATTCCAGTTCTTGAAGTTATTGAGCAATTGACCACATCCCGTACACGCTTGATTGTTCTTTCGCATGTCACATGGACAACTGGTGCTGTTCTCGATGTTACCGCAGTCACACGCTTTGGACGGATGCACAATATCCCTGTCTTGATTGATGGCGCACAGTCGGCGGGCGATATAGCTATCGACGTAAAAGCTTTGGATGCCGATTTCTATGCCATCCCTATGCAGAAGTGGCTGTGTGGACCTGACGGTACGGGTGCGTTGTATGTCAATCGCGCATCGCTCCATTATATCGCGCCTACCTACGTTGGCTACTGGTCGGTCAAGCATGAGCCAGGGATTGAGTGGGAGCTAGCGGATTACGCACAACGTTTTGAAGTTGGTGGACGCCAGACGGCGGCTCTTGCGGGACAAGCAACCGTACTGACTTGGATGAACGAAGTTGTTGGATACGAGTGGATGTTCGAGCGTATCAAAACGCTCAGTGCCTACACGTACAATGCCCTCAAGAAGATATCTACAATCGAGATGCTCACGCCACAGGCAGGGATGAGCGGACTAATCAGCTTCAGACTTGGTGATTTGGATGTAACCGAGGTTGTGCAAAAGTTGCATGATGCCCACAACATCTACATTCGCAACATTCCATCGAACAATTCTTTGCGCGTCTCGACTGGTTTCTACAACACGGAAGAGGAGATAGATACACTGATACAGGCTTTAAAGGAGATGTAAATATCTATAGTAAGTCTGGGGATTGGAAAACTTGCCGAGCAAGTTTCTCAATCCCCAGACTTACTACGCAAAAAACCGTCTGAGTGGGCGGGTGAGACGGCAACTTCCTATTTTCCCGTGGGGCTGCCCCCAAAGTATCGTGAGAGCTGAAGAGCTTAACTTCCGTGTTCGGGATGGGAACGGGTGTACCCTCTTCGCTATAGTCACCAGCTCACCTGCACATACAGGCGGTTTTCCTTAACAAGATGTATAGTAGCATAGATGTTGCGTCTTGTCAACACTTTTTTGTACCAAAAATTGGAGAGAAATATTGTGTCTAGCATGATTAGAGTACGAGCGGCTATAGTAGTCACACAAGACGGTAAGATATTGCTTGTTCCTCATTACAATACAAATGAGCATCCTATTTCATGGCATCTTCCCGGCGGCGGTGTAGAGTTTGGCGAATCGGTTCAAGCTGCTGCCATTCGGGAGTTTTGGGAAGAAACAGGGCTGCATGCTCACATTGAATCTTTGCTTGATATCAATGAGGTTATACAAATGGAAAAGCCGTACCATAGCTTAACAACAATATTTAGCGGAAGTATTGTCGGAGGAACACTTACAGCCGAAAGTGAGCATCCTTACATTCGCTATGGAGACAAAATGCCATGTTGGTTTTCCTGGGAAGAATTGCAAGCAGTCAACTACCATCCTGAGAAAATTATAAAAACAGCATTTACTAGCGGTCGCCTGCAACCATCGCCTCTTCGACGCGCATAGACAACAGGCGCGAGACGCTTTCGCGCATCGAGACACCATACAGGACTTGTGCTACTGTCATGGTGACACGGTTATGCGTAATTACGATGAACTGTGTACGTTGTGCCAACCGCTTCAAGATATCGCAGAAGCGCATTACGTTCGACTCATCGAGGGCGGCATCAACCTCGTCGAGCAGACAGAATGGCGGCGGATTGATCTCTAAGAGCGCGAAGAGCAGGGCGGCAGAGACCAAGGCACGTTCTCCACCGGAGAGTAGCGAGAGGTCCTGCACTTTTTTCCCCGGCGGCTGCACAATCACGTCAACTCCGGCTGGCATTCCACCAGAAGGCGTAGAACCTTCTTCATCGGATTTCGCGGTCACGAGTTCAAGACGAGCAGTACCACCATTGAAAAGTGCTGTGAAATGCTCACGGAAACGCGCGTTGATGGCCTGAAACGTAATCTCGAATTGCCGCGCCATCGTCGTATCAAGCTGCGTGATAATCGCGTGCAGTTGTAGTGCGGCTTGCTCCATATCGGCAATCTGTGTGGAGAGAAATTCAAAACGGGTGCGTGTTTCTTCATAAAGTTGTGGTGCTGTACTATCGTAGCCACCCATCGCTTTGAGTCGCGCACGTAGGGCATCGACACGACGACGTAAACGCCGTAGCTGCGTCTCTTCCTCCTCTGAAAGCAAACCATTGTTTTGTGATATGTTACCATCACTATTTTCGGCAGGAGTAGACATAGCACGCGACTCGTATTTTGCTAACTCTTGCGGGTCCTCGATGCCCATCTCTTCACGCAACTGGTCCAATAGTGTCGTCACGGCATCGCACGCCTTCTGACTCTCAAGCAGAGAGCGACGATAGAGCGACTCTTGCTCGGTCATGCGTTGCTGTACTTGAGATCGCTGCTGCTCTATAGTGGTAATCTGTTGATCGTCCTGATTTAGTTCGGCTTCTCGCACACGAAGGATATCAGCTAATGTCTGCACACTCATCTTTGCTTTTTCTAGCTCAAGACGCTGTAGTGTGATTGTTTCCTGCACTACCTGTTGTCGCTGCTCAGCATCGTTGCGACGTGCCACCTGCTGCTCAACCATACTTTTTAGTTCTTGTGCCTGTGTGCGTTGAACCGCGAGTTGTTGCTGTAGTGCTTTAGCTTCTTGACGCTTCACGGCAACATTGGTACGTGCATGACCAAGTTGATCTTGTTGACGACGATAGGCGGTGGCGCGTTCCTCCATCTCGTAGTGCAGTTCTTCCGCTCGCCCTGCCAGCTCGCGTTGTGATTTTTCGTGTGCCTGAACTCGCTGCTGGGCCGCCACTACCTCTTGCTCCAATCCTACAACTTCAGCGGCAAGTTGCTGCTCAACGGAGGCTGCGAGTTGTATTTCTGTGTTTGTACGCTCCAGTTCGCGCTGTGAGGTGTTCACGATTCGATTCGCATCACTAATATGGCTCGTTAGCTTTTGTAGTTCTTTGTCTACAACGTTCTGCTCCGCGCGTCTCCCCTCCTGTGTACGTTGTGCCTCGCTCAACATACTATTGAGCTGGTCGATAAACGTTTTCTGTTGTTCTACTTTCTGCGGAAGTTCGCGCAGTTCACGTTCATAGGCGAGCAGACCCTGTTGACCACTCTCTTTGCCACCACTGGTAAGCCAGCCATTGACATGCAGTATCTCGCCTTGTGTAGTGACAATCGAGGTAAAGGGTAGATCGCTCATGGAAGAAAGGCTTAGAGGTAAGGCCCACGCCAGTAATGCCTGTGCCGCGTCTACGGTACGGGTAATTACGATACCACGCAGTATGCGTTGAAACAATGCGGTGTAGCGTGGTTCACACTGAATATGGCACCACGCAAAGCCGACGACAGCATTCTGTAGGTCTGGTTGCTCTGCCAGGAAGCGGTGCAGCACGATCTCTTCTTCCTGACTCTGGATAGAGAGCGTGCTTTCGTCATTATCATCATCCTCACGCTCTAACCATACCACCATCGCTTTCCCTGACTCTTGTAAAAACGAGAGGGCGTGGTATGCATCATCTATAGTCTTTACAACAACGGCCTGCATAAACGGTCCAAAGGCCGCTTCTAAAGCCGTCTCCAAGCCTGATGGAGCGATGCCAAGCTGTGGTATAGGTCCAAGCAAACCAGATAGCTTTCCGGCTGGTGTATGTAGGAGGCTACGTACACCATCGCTATAGCCACTGAGACTTTGACGCCAATTTTTCAGCATATGCAAGCGGTCGGTAACGGTACGTTTCTGGCGTTCCGCTTCAGCAAGTGACGATTTGAGCCGCTCGACCTCTTGCTGTGCGTCGGCGATGGCACGACCGAGAGCCTGTTTACGCTGTGTAACCTGTTGCTCCTCTTGCCGCGCTGTACTCAGAGTAGCACGCTCTTCAACAAGGCGAGTTTCGATGGTACGAAGCGATTGTTGCGCGGAAGCAATCGTATCACGTCGGGTGGCAAGGGTGCGGTTGCGCTCACCAAGCTGTTTTTGTGTACGGCCTAGTTCTGTTTGACTTGACCCGAGACGCGCCTGTATTTGAATGAGATCGTTTTGCGCGGTACGTAGACGACGCTCGTCAATGTCATATTCTTTTTGCGCCTTCGAGACCTGGAATTCGAGGGTTGCCAGTGCTGCCGCTTCGTTGTCTACAGCTTCGTCTGCGGCATCACACTGTTCCTCAAGGTCAATCGTCTTCTTTTGGGCAGCGATCAGACGTTCACGAAGACGGCGTTCTTCTTGCTGGATATCGGCGCGTTGTTGCTCTAAACTTCCAACGCGCTCAAGGCTTATCGCGAGGTCGCGTTCGTGCTTTTGCATAGCGCTATTGGCGTCATTGTAGGACTGTCGCGCCGTACTTATTCGTGCCTGCGTCTGCTGGCGTTTCGCACGGAGGGCGTTACCTTGCTCTTGTAATTCGTGGACTGATTGTTCTAGTTGCCGTACTTGTGCGGCCTGTTCTTGCTCTCCCTGTTCAGCACGCTCCTGTGCCGCATGTAGACGACGCCATTGCAATGCATACCATGTTGAGACAACCTCTTGTAACTCACCATTGACCTGGATATATTCGGCGGCGCGTCGTGCCTGTTCAGCGAGTGGTGCAAGGCGTGGCTCGATCTCGTTGACGATATCACGCAGACGCTCAAGGTTTTGCTCGGTCTGCTTCAAACGATTTTCGGCATCGGCCCGTTGCACTTGAAATGGACGAATGCCAGCCGCATCCTCGAACAGGCCGCGCCGCTCCTCGGCACGTAAACTCAGCGCGGCATCAATTGAGCCTTGCCCGACAACTGTGTACGAGTCGTGGCCGATACGCGCCTGTGCCAGCAGCAGGAGGACATCCTTGAGACGAACTTTCTGTTTGTTAATCAGGTATTCATTTTCACCGGAACGATAGCTGCGACGCGTCACAGTAATTTCGCTGTAATCGGAGGGCACCCAACCTGTACTATTGTCAAGCGTCAGGGAGACCTCAGCCATGCCTAAAGCGGCACGTCCACTGGCACCAGCAAAAATAATATCGTCGCTCTTCTTGCCACGTAGTTGGCGCATGCTCTGCTCACCTAGAACCCAACGCATTGAGTCGGCCACATTCGATTTGCCCGCACCATTTGGTCCAAGCACCGCCGTTATGCCGGGGCTAAATTCAAGCAGTGTACGTGTTGCGAAGCTCTTGAAGCCCAGCATCTCTAGTCGTTTCAAATACACAGACCGACGTATCCTTCCTGGTATGTCGCCGAAGTTTTACCGATATTACCACAACGCTGTACTTCCGTCGAGTCTATACGTTATAAAAATGTGATGTCAGAATCCTCAGTGATACACATCACACAAGCACTATGAGGTACATGCTAAAATTATGTAGACAGATGCAGTAAAATGGTGGTGTAAGTCGTATAGCGACTTTTTTATAGACAAGGAATTTGCGTTATAATCTCTCTGCTACAGAAGCAACAAAAAGGAGCAGGACAAATTTATGCAACAGCGTTCACCGGCATTTTTCGCACTTATTATCATCGGGGTACTACTCGTAATAGCAGGACTTATCTACGGACTAAGTTCGCGTCAAACAAGTTATAAGAGTACACCACAGGGAAACATCGCGCACTATCTTTCTTCTGATGGTACAGGATATTTGCAGATGGAGGGCGGCTCAGCACTTTATATCATACATGAAGATAACTTCACGCCTAAGATAGCTAGTTTTGCAGATGGCGATACTATTTCTTTTGTGTACGACCCAGGTGAGACAACAGCGGTCGATGTCACTTCAACAATTGGCACACATCTGTTAGGGAATGCGTCAAAGGTTGTAGAAATTACTGCGAATGCCACCAATGGCCCGACAATGTATAAGACACCCGAATATACAGCTAATCCACAGGGCTATAACCACAATCAGTGGGGTATTGGTATTGCGCTGATGATCGTTGGTCTCTTACTTGCTGTTGGCTCTTTCTTCTTGCCGAAAAAAAAGTTTCCTGCAATGATCACGCCAGCACCATTTGGGAGCGCGTCAATAAATGGGCTACCACCGCAACAGTATCCCTACCCACAGCAGGGGGCAACAGCATATCCACAGCAACCATATCCACTACAGTACCCACAGTACCCACCAGCGCAACCAAATTATCAGCCACAGCCAGGATCATTTCAGCAGACGCCTTATACTGGTGAGCCGCAACCTAACTCCTATGGGCAGCCGCAAACACCTTATGGACAACCACAGCCACAACAGCCTGATCCCTATGGGCAATCACCTACTTCCTATGGACAGCCACAACAGCCTAATCAACAAGGACCGTATCCGAATCCTTATGGGCAACCGCCCCAACAGTGAACTACCACTGAACTGAAGATTCAGTGGCTTCTTCGGAAGTCACTGAAGACTTGGTTCTGTAGCTTCTTCGGAAGCCTAAGTTTACCAGACTCGTTTCCAGAAATGGGAACAGCGTTTGAGAGGTCAGGACACCTGCGGTTGACGCATCAGACTGCTGCTCTGTCGCCTGGGTTTAAGTAGGACTAAGGAAAGGTCCGGTGATCCAGGCTCAACAAGCCTTTTGAACCTTGTCGAGATGAAGCCGGATTCCCTTCGTGGTCACAGCGAAGGGATACGCACTACCTGCACACGCAGAGCATTTTCCGAAAGGATTGTCTTCTATGAATGTTGTGTATGTGCTTTCACCTAAGAGAGCACCATTGATGCCCTGTGAGCCAGTGATCGCTCGCTTGTTACTCAAACAAGGGAAAGCAAAGGTGAGACATCGCACACCATTTACCATTCAACTTCTGGTATCGCCAGAGCAGGTCTACACGCAATCGTTAACCCACGGGATAGACACAGGCAGTTCGGTACTAGGCTCAGCCGTTGCTGATGAGCATGGGAATGTGTTGTATCTCTCAGAGGTACAGATACGCAACGATATTGCCAAGATGATGAACGAACGAGGCACCGCACGCCGCACTCGTCGCAATAGAAAAACTCGCTACCGACCTGCCCGTTGGCTCAATCGCAAGAACTCCATCAAGCAAGGACATTTCTCAGCAACCATGAAAAGCAAGATCGACGCTCATCTGCGAGAAATCTGCCTTGTTCAGTCACTTGTCCCCATTCAATCGCTCGTGCTGGAAACAGGAACGTTTGATCCTCATGCCCTCAAAAATCCTGAAGTTCTCCACAAGAAATGGCTCTATCAGAAGGGCATCAACTATAGGTTTGCCAATACCAAAGCCTATGTCCTCACACGGGATGATTACATCTGCCAACAGTGTAGGGGCACGTCGAAAGACCAATGGCTTGAAGTTCATCACCTCGTCTTCCGCAGCCAGAACGGGAGTGATGAGCCAACCAATTTATTGACCTTGTGTAAAACCTGTCATGATGGCCTGCATAGAGGGACCATCACACTCAAGAAGACTGGGAAGAAAAGGGGAAATTTACTCCATGCCACGCAGATGAACAGCATCCGCGTCCAATTGCTCAAGCGTGTTGAGGCAGAGGAAACTTGGGGCTTTGTCACCAAAGAGCATCGTCTGCTGGCAGGGCTGCCGAAAGAACATATCTTTGATGCCACGATGATTGCGACGAGAGGGGTGAAACCAACCTTCTGCACCACGAGCGTCCTCTCAAAACGTTGTGTAGCAGATGGCGATTACCAACAAACAAAGGGAGTGCGGAGTGAACAGAGAATCACGACAGGCAAAATCATGGGATTTCGGAAGTTTGACAAGGTGCGTTACTTGGGTCGAGAGTACTTTATCAAGGGTAGAATGTCTACCGGATATGCAATCTTGATGGATATTTCTGGAAACAAAGTCACCTTGAAACCAATTCCTAAATTTGACAAGATGAAGAGAGTGAGTGCCCGTTCCTCATGGATGATGACACAAAGAACCATGCCAAATTCCTCTTTGGAGGGGACACCTACAGGATTTGAGAAGACATTTTTGGAAGGAAAGGACATTCTGGCGTGATGGAGAGGTTTGTTGCGCGGTTGGCAACGCAAGCCAGGAAACGATCCGCTCGTCCAGTGAGAGTCAAGGGTGAAGGAGGCATTTCATCCACGAAGCTGAAGACTTCGTGGTTTTCACGCCGACCATTTATAAAATCTGTAATATGTACAGAGAGACCGCAAGGGTATCCCTGTACATATCTTGTCATTTCTTACAGATCCGCCGTTTCTTTCTCCCTGCTCAAAGCGTATAGATACTATCTACGCCTGTATGCTTTGTTCTATGCAAGGAAAATTCTGTGTTCTTATTTTTTCATGTACCTACACTCGTAAAAGTGATACTTATCGTCATTATTGCCATCCTCACGCTACTTGGCATTATGCTGCGACCATTCAAGCTAAATGAGGCAACATTTGCGTTGATTGGCGCGGGTTTATTATTGGTGCTTGGACTTATAACGCCCACGAGTGCATTCACCACACTTTTCCAGGATTGGAACACCTTCTTGTTTTTTCTCGGTATGATGAGCCTCTCAGCGTTGGCAGAGGTTGCGGGTCTCTTTGATTGGCTCGCGGTACAGGCGGCGCGGCTCTCTGGCAAGAGTTCACGGCGACTCTTTCTGAACGTATTTCTGCTGGGGACGTTGATTTCGATGATACTCTCGAATGATGCAACGGCACTGATTCTTACACCAATTGTCTATACGTTGGTGACAAGGCTCAAACTGCCAGTGCTACCATTTCTATTTGCATGCACCTTCATTGCGGATACGGCATCGTTTATTTTGCCTGTTAGCAATCCCATCAATATTATTGTACTTTCAAAGTATCCTCTGGACCTGTTTACATTTCTGCGCCTCTTACTCATCCCCAGTCTGGTTGTCATTAGCATCAATGTAGGAGTATTTTTCCTGCTCTATCGTCGGCAGTTACAGGGCACATTCGATATCAAACGTTTACCATCTGTAACAGCATCCATCAAACATGTTGGCTATTTTCGCTATGTATGTGGAGTGCTTATACTGGTGGTAATCGCGTATATCATTGCGTCGGCAACCCAGATACCACTCTCAATTGTGGCTTTAAGTGGGGCATTGTTGCTCTTAATAGGTGCCCTGTTGTGGAAACAGACAACGTTGAGGAATACGGGTAAGCAGATATCATGGTCCATCTTCGGTTTTATCGCGGGTATGTTCATTCTTGTGCAGGCCGTTGAGAGTACAGGTTTGACCGAGCAGTTTGGCCTTCTGCTGTTGCATCTTTCAGGAGGCAATAGCTTTGGTGCAGTCATGATTGGGACGCTCGGTGCGACGTTGGGTACGAATATCATTAACAACGTGCCGATGGCAGTTGTCCTCAATTCTGCCCTGCACAGCGTACAACACGCCCCTGTTGGTGTACGCTATGGTTTTATCGCGGCAACGATTTTTGGATGCGACTTAGGGCCAAATTTGACAACGGTTGGCTCGCTCGCGACGGTACTCTGGTTGCTCATCTTGCGCCAGCGCAATCTCGATGTTTCAGGACTCGACTACTTCAAGGTTGGTATTCTTGTGACACCTATCATGCTGCTTGTAGGTGCCTTGACTATCTGGCTATTATTGCCACATTGATATTCCAAAGGAGGCATAGTATGCGTGTTTTATGTTGCCTGGATGGTACAAATTTAGAGCAGATTAGCAGTGCAATGAACACACTCGTTTCTGGCAATACACTCAGTTTCATTCATGTCATCGACACGCGACCAGAGCGCGAGATGGAGCATCGTACAGGTCCACTGCTACGTCGCCCTAGCCCCGATGCACCGAGACTTGAGAGGATGCGTCAGGCCGAGGAAGAGGCGGCGCAGGAAATTCTGGTAGAGGCACATGCACGCTATCCTGAAGCTGAGACGCTCTATCGTAAGGGGCAGCCGGAGCGCGTGATCGTCAATTATGCAGCAGAGTGGAATGCAGACATTGTGGTGCTTTGTCCACGTTCACCACAGGGTGGGGGTACTGTGATTGGTCCCAAGTCAATTGGGCATATCGCACGGTTCATAGTCGATCATGCTCCTTGCCCCGTGTTGCTTGTGCGTGTGAGGACAAGGGAAGGTTTTCCACTACCTGGGAAAAAGTGATTGGCTATCATACAGAAAACAATTTCCCTTTCTTGTCGAAGTATATTCTCCGTTCGCTACACTCACCAAACCCGAACACACGACGATGGTCTTTAGGCTACTGACATACTGTTGTCACTCCTAGCAGTTACACTATGAGAAAGAAAAGAGAGATGACCTCGCACTTCAACCGATGGTCGTCCATTGAGCTAGCATGGAGAAAACATATGTCTATCAAACTGATTCTTGATGACGCCACAGAGAGCCATGAGATGAGATTTGAGCTTCCATTGCATTATCCTTTCAGTCTTGCTACAGTGAATCAATACTTTGGTGGCTGGACCTCGCTCGGCCCTGATCAATCCGCTCTTGCCATGGCATTCCCCGTTGAAGGATGGCGCACCTCGGCAGCGGTCACCCTCCAACAGCATGGAAGTAGTATTCTCGGCAAGGTATCCGGCGCAGGCGAGGACACGAGGATAGCATGGCAGCAAGCACTTGCAACACTTTCGCTTGATAGCATTGCCGCAGGTTGGCTTGAAGTAGGACGACGAGACCCAGTGATTGAGAGCCTGCAGAGCGCCTATCACTTCCTCCGCCCAGTTCTTTTCCACTCTCCCTATGAGGCTGCGGCGGCTTTTATTATTGGTCATCGCATCTCGATGCAGCAAGGAAGAGCTATTCGTCAGGCCATGGCACAAGAAATTGGGGAGAAACTGCAGGTGGGAGAAACGGCGTTGTATGCCTTTCCACGCCCCCAGGTGCTGCGAGAACTATCCACGTTCAAAGAGGTGAACGCAGAGAAGATTCAGCGGCTGAATATACTTGCACAAGCCGCCCTCGAAGGTCTGTTGGATCGAACCTTCCTCCGTTCTTTTCCCGTTGAGCAGTCCTTAGAAACACTTCGCTCGCTTCCTGGGATTGGTCCGTTCTTCTCACAGGGAATTTTGCTGCGTGGTGCTGGTCTGCTGGACGAAGTGCCGGACGATGACGTGACAAAGGAAGCGGTCCAGCTCGCCTACAAGCTCTCTGAGCGACCTGACCAGAATAGAGTACTCCAGATTGCCGAAGCGTGGCGTCCCTACCGAATGTGGACGATTGTGCTGTTGCACGTCTGGCTACGCCGTGAAATGGGTGGCCCCCATCGGCAAGGGGGGACTCCGGTTAGCAGACGGAGATAATTCCATATAATAGTATCTCATGTTCTCACTGTCGCCATAACATCAAGGCACCAGCCCGTCTCTACCATGAAACGCTCTTGAATATCGTCCAAGTCTGTGTTGCTGATGCTGCCTGTACATGTCAAGCGTAGAGTTTTGTTTTCCTGGCGTAGCGACTTGCTAACAATACCTATCGTATCAGGTAGAAGACGACGTGCAACATCAACGAGAACTTTTTGATGTGCATTAGCATGCAGGTCTACGTGCCAGCCTGTCTGCGCTTCGAGGTCTAAAAATTGTTGGGCATAGCGTTTGCGAGCGGCATCGGGAAAGTGGAAGTGGAGCCAGAGAACTTTGCGGTTCGTATCTACGCCCACGCGATAGAAATCACAGGCATCGCTAAAGAGAGCGGTTGCGAGAGCCATTGCCTCACCTTGCGAAACGGCACCATCGGCCTGCTGCTGGGCGGGCAGCAGTATCTCAAGTTGCCAGCCCGTCTCTTCCTCGAAACGCTGTCTGGCCGTCACTATCTCATTCGGGCTAGCTGTACCTGAACATACCACGCTGACGATGCGCTGGCTCAGGTAGAGGGATGGTGTGTTGTTGCTCACCAGACCTGCGGGCAACACCTGTAGAGCCATATCCATGAGAGCGTTCTGATTGATGCTTGGGTAGAGCTGCACACGCCAACCTGTTTTTGCCTCTAGCTGCGCGAACAGGTCGGCGTAGCGCATCTGAGCAACATCGGGAAAGTAGAAACGCGGTATCAAGATGGCATTGTTGACATCGGCACCCGTTTTGTAGTAGCCGGGGAGATTGCCCAGTTCGTGCTGGGTAACTTGTAAGGCCAATTGTTGATTGAATCGTTTCTTATTGGGTGTTTTTTGTGGCACCGTAACAGTTTGAACTTCGCTTACTGGCAGTATTGAGCCTTTTTCAGATGCGGATGAAGTGGCAGCAATTACGTCACCTGTATACTGTACATCCCAACCTGTTTTTTCATGAAACTGTTCCTGCGCCTTTGTGATAGCTGCTTGAGACACTTGCCCGATGTAGGCAAGATGAAGCTGGCGATGTTCAGGATATAACGAGGGACCACCACGCGTCGATAATCCCTGTGGGAGCAGTTTGCGTGCCATTGCCGAGAGCATGCCTTGATGAGCGTTGGGGGCAATGGTAATCATAATGCCTGCTTCCTCGGCTGCATCTTCAAGGGCATCCCTGTATTGTAGCCATGCCACATCGGGGAAGTGAAAGGCGAGGGTGACATCGCCCGTTTCGGGGTCAACGCTACGTTTGTAGAGATCGGAGGGCGACCCGATGTGACGTTCAATGATATCGAGAATACCATGCTGGTCGGGGCGCATCTGCTCCTCTGGCTCCGATAGTGCCTCTTGCCATTCGGGAGCAAGACAATAAAGTGCCGTTCCGTCACCTTCCATAAAGGTTGTTTTGAGCATGAAGAGACGTGGGTATTTATGCAGAACCTTCGCAACCGCAAGACGTTCTTCTAGCGATTGCGCGGAGACATCGGCTATCTCACACATGTCGCCAAGCGTATAGGAGGCTCCAGCGCGGCATTGTCGCGCCATCGCGTATGGCGAGATTGTTCTACGGATACGTCGTGCCGCACGTACCAGTTCTTCGAGTAAGACGCCGTGCGGAATGTCTTCTTTGCCCTGTGGAACTGGCCCCAGCACGTCGAGCAGAGCGGAGAAGGGATAACGTACACGTTCGTATGAGACGCTGCGAGGTAACGAGACACGCACAGAGGCGACTGGCTCGATTGCCCGACAGAGGGCAGGTTTGGTGCTATCGAAGTTGACTTGAAGCAGGAATAGCTGCCCTACAAGGTCGGTGATAATGTCCTGTGGCGACTCTTCACGCTGCCCACGCACACGATAGGCTTCAGTGAGAGCGTTCTGACGCACAAAGTATTTCTGTTCGTAGTCTTCTGCCAGTACGTACATAATATCGCGTGTCACATCTTCCAGCACCTCTTCGTCCTGGGCATTCTGTACAATCTGCCCATACCAGACGAGGGCAAGTTCGCGTGCTGTGACAATACGCAGTGAAGGAACCTGCGTCACCGCATGCCATAGCTCTTCAACGTACTTCCACTCGAACGTCCTATCCTGACCAATGCCTATAGGAAGCTTAGATAGTGAGACGCCCTCTGTCGTTGCTGCTCTGGATGAGGAACGTTTACCGTGTTGTATAGCAATTGCAGAGCCATTGGCGGGTAAAAGCACCTCCGTATCGGTCAATCTGCTCCCGAGTGCCAGACGTGCATCTTCATCACCATGTACAAGCGCAACCTGCTTGGGATGCACAGAGGCGGCAAATGATGCTAACTCGCCGCCATCGGCATGGGCCGAGAGGCTATATTTCGCAACCTGACATTGCACTTGAAAAGCCGTGCCGTTCAGGTCCAGTGTATTTTTCTTCTGTTCAGCAAGGTCAAGCAGTTTCCGTCCTGGTGCCTCTTCGTCTTGATAGCCAGTAATCAGAATAGACGCATTGGGGTTCGAGACGAGCCGCTCGGCAAACCATACGCTAGGGCCACCTGTGAGCATACCCGAACTAGAGACGATACAGGCTGGAGAACCTGCGAGAATACGTTCACGCTCACGCTCATCACGCACAAACGAGACGTTGGGACCCGTAAAAGGTGTGTAACCTTTGCGGATTTGTCTTTGCAGAATTGGTGTCAATGCCTCCGGTAAGAGCATGTAGGTTGAACATACGCGGCGTACCAGACCATCGACATAGATGGGAAATTGTGGAATCTGGCCTTTGTCCTGCGCCGCTTGCAATAACAGTACGAGTTCTTGCCCACGTCCAAGACCAAAACAGGGGATGAGAACGTGTCCACCACGTGCAAGACCCTCGGCAACGGCTTGGGCGAGACGTTGTTCTTCGCCCTGCCGATTAGGGTGTAGACGCGCCCCATAGGTTGACTCTAAGATAAGCAGGTCACAACTTTTCATAGGCGGTGCAACCGCTCCCAACACGGTACGCTGTGGCGTTATGCTGATATCGCCTGAGACGACAAGCGAGCCATCAGGTGCTTTGAAGCCGAGGCATACGGCACCAGCGATATGTCCTGCGCGGCTGGCATGAATTGTTACGCCAGGAAGTTCTACCAGCGTGATAGACTCTCCAACGGGCAAAGGGCGAACCATGTTCAACATGCTTGCGACCATCTCCTGTGGGAAGAGTGGTAGTTCCATCTCTTCGACGGCACGGCGCGTCATGATTTTCAGCGCGTCGGCAAGCATGACCTCCATGAGCAGACCAGTAGCACGGGAAGCGAAGATGGGGGCGTTAGGAAACGCTTGATGAATGAGCGGTAAGGCACCAATATGGTCGGCGTGCGCGTGTGTGACAAAAATTGCACGTACATCTTTGCCCTCTAATAAGGCAAGATCGGGCAAAGGATCGGCTTTACGGTCTACGCGCACACCAGCATCGACGACAATCCATTGACTGGCAAGTTCGATAGCAACACAACTCGCGCCAACGCCACTTGCTCCACCTGCAAAGATGACCTGCATTCATCAAGTCCTTTCATAGCGAAAAAGAATTTTCTATTCATAGGTATTAGGGGTCTGTGGCGTAAAGGAACAGAAAAGTGATTTAGGGGAAAGCAATAGAACGTGCATAGAAAGCAGATGTTTGTTCCAGTTTCTTTTGCTCTTTTTACCATTACCCTTTTCTCTTCGCCACTGGGGAGAATCAGGATACGTGAAAAAATTGCTCATAGCCCTATAAACCCCTTTTCAGGCTAGTTCAGTGTTGATGGCAAGCCTTCTCATATCCGACTCTCGCGATTTGGAAAGTTGATGCGTGCGTTACCCCCTCCTGTAGCTACTTAAAAAAGTCTATGACATTGGAGAGGATTCGTCAATGGTATCAATTACAAAGGGAAAACACACGCTCATGTCACCAATGCAAAAAGTTAAGGCAAGAGAGAAGAGGTTCATACTCTCTTCCTTGCAGAACTACCTATTCAGCCCGTAGCACATCGGTCACAGGTAAGCGATTGATCGCTCGTATGGCTGGAATGGTTGCTACAACAGTAACGAGGAGCATCAATACCACAGCCCCTAGTGCTACGAATGGAGCAGGAATCGCTCCCTGATCTGCTTGTCTCGCTGTTAATACACCTAATGCTACCAACGCGCCGGGGATAGCCCCAAGCAGTGCAAGCGTTAAGCCTTCTTGCACAAACAAGCGTTGCACCATCCCTGGTCGCCATCCAATCGCTTGCAACAGACCAATCTCTTTCTGTCGCTCGCGCACCTGGAGCAACAACAAATTGGCGACACTCAGAAAGGTCAATAGCATGGCAAAGACCGCTCCTACCAATTGGGGGACGGCTGTTTGGGTGAGTACATACTCACCCAAACAGCCGTCCCTTGTAAGCTCTGATGCAGGCTAAGCACTCCATCAATCATGATCGTCAAAAGGATCGCTGAGAGAAAAAGACTTCCCATGGTAATCACGGCTCGCCAGCGTGAGCGGGTCAAATTACGTAATGCCATCCCTCCAACCGCAGGTACGCGTGACCAGAATGCAGTATTCCACTTACTCAGGCGTGAGGAGCTTTCCCATGAGATGGTCGCATCCGCCCGCAAGACTTCGGCAGGAGGGATATGCCAGATATGCCAGAGAGGATACAGGACACTGATCAGTCCAAGACCAAAAACGGCTGGTAATGTCCACCCTACGATTTCCCAGGGGGGATCGGCTCCAATGAACAGAATTATAAGCAATGCCAGCCCCATACCAACAATGCCCCCAATCAACGAAAGAACCACTGCTTGCCCTAAAAACATGCCGACAGTTTGTCTGGGTCGCCATCCTAATGCACTGAGAATTGCGAGATGTTTGCTTTGTGAGGAGACCAACGTACTGAAAGACACCAAGAGATAGCCCAGGCACACTACCAGCACTGCCCCTACCAGAAGCAGTCGCGTTTCTCCAAGTTGGGTCAGGTAAAGGACGGAGGCACCAATGGCAAGCCAGCGTTCCTCTACCCATCCAATGGGAGCAATGTTTTGTGTCGCGCCAAACTGTCCTTGCTTCACTCCTGGCACAAAGAGTAACGTCGGTCTGGGTGATGAACCAAGCGTTACCCGGACAGGGAGATGGGTGCGTTGCTCAATCAGTCCTGCGACTTGTTGAACGCGTTTCCAACTGTCCTGATTGGCTTGGTCAACCCCGGCGATGCGGACACGAATGGCACTAATGCTAGTATTGCCCCTGAGTTGCTGAGCAACTGCTAAGGTCGTGAGAGCAAGCGGTGGTTGCACCACGTATCCTGCGTGATTGGTCGTCGGCAGGAGTGTTTGCGGTGCAACAGGGTGTCCCTGAGCATCGTAGCGTAAAACTACAGGTAGTGTAGTATAAGTGTTTTCGGGCAACCAGTTGAGGGAATTGCTAAACTGCTCCACAATCTTCTTATCGGCAAATTGCCCTACCGACTCAAAGCTATAGATGACATCTTTGCCTTGTGTTTTAAGCGTATGTAAAGGATGTTGGGGACGAAAAGTAACTTCTGGACCTTGTACGCCTATGGGGACTAACGAGGACGCTGGGCTTCCATTTGGTGCAGTCGTTGGGCGATATATCAGACCTGCTGATGTCGATGCTGAGGAAAAATCGATGAAGGAGTAAATAACACTACTCGAATCCTTGTTCGTAGCGTAGGAAATAGCTTTCCACTGATGACCATCCCATGCCAGTTGTGTGTTCGTGAAGTGCTGGGGATCATGTTGCATGATGGGAACCAGCCCATTGAACATCGTTCTTTGATGAGGGAGATGGGTCAGATAATGCACACCTCCCAACTGCCGTAGTTGAGAGGGAGATACTATTCCCTGAGTGAGCTGCGTCAATGTCGCTGCGAGTGAAATCTGACCTGGCAGATTTTGATGGATGAGCATGGGAATGGCTTCAACGGGAAGTGGCTTTCCCTGAGGAGTGGAAAAATTTCCAGCGACCAATGCACGCTTATCAGCATGGATTGTATCCTGTGCATTTAACATACGACCAGTTGTAATACTCTTATTGAGATGTACCAGTTGATTTTCTGCCGCTGGATCAATTGCAGCGAACAGAAAGCCCCCCGTATCAGGTGTCTCGAAATTGAGAATGGGATGAAGTCCTGGAAGAGGAACAGGGCAGCTATCCTTGCTCTGTTCCTGTAGCACCTGGTCAAGAGGACGGACATCATAAATATCAGCGCAAGGAAATATCTGGTCTACTTCGCTCTGTTGATATTCGATAATGTGCTGTTGCCCAGTAAAGGCACTCACGGTCCACTGCATCTGATAGTAGCCAGCAGGAAAGTTCTGGTGCGTGAAATTGATGACGATTGGAGGTAATGCAAGATAACCGATGTAGGCAATAGGAGCCGCAACCTCGACTCCTGCAAGGTGCTTAATCTGTGCATACTGCTGCATGCTGATGCCACCATCATAGTTTTGCAAGAAATCTGCAGGCACGTTCTGCCCTGCTGATACCTGCGTCTTTGGGGGCAGCACGACTAAGTCATAAGTGGGTCGCCAATTCTGGCTGATAAGATGACTGCCTTGTACAACAGTAGTCTGTGTCGTTGCGCTCAGGAGAATGAGCGCACATGCAGCCAGAAGAAAGCCACTACTTGCCAAAGCGCTCTTGCCCAGTTGTCGTCGTAGAAGCAGAAAGACGTATTGCCACATGTGCTTCACCTTTCAAATCCAAATACAAAATTACCTGATACGCAGGAGGAGTATATCGAGATGCAGTACGAAATATTCTCTAGTATACTAGAAATACAAAGAAAAGAAAATGCATTGACAAACGTATTGTCGGATGTTTCTGCTACAGAACAGAGCATTTCCTCTCCTATTCTTCATCATTGATAATGTTCTGCTTGCATCATATAAAGATTCGCGTAAATTCCTTTATGTGATAGAAGTCCCTTGTGTGTGCCATATTCTGTAATTTGTCCATTTTCGATGACAGCTATGGCATCGGCCATACGGTTCCTATTAGTAGCCTCAAAAAGCTGCTACAAGGCTACAGACTATGCTAGAAGCATATGTTTTGCCTTCACTTGACTCACAAAATCTGCTATGTTTCGGATAAGGGAATATTCGGGTAAGAGGAGTAACTTTATGAAGGTTGCAGCTATCTATGATATACATGGAAATTTGCCAGCGTTAAACGCTGTTCTTGAGGAAATTAATGAGGTTTTCCCCGACTTAATTCTCGTCGGAGGTGATATTGTTTCCGGTCCAATGCCGAGAGCAACATTGGAACGATTGCTGAATCTTGGGAACAGGGTTCATTTCATTCGAGGCAATGCTGACCGAGAAGTAGTTACAGCATTCGATGGTCTTCCACTCGACCCGACGTTGCCAGAAGACGTTCGAGAGGCAACTCTCTGGACTGCAAAACAATTAGAGTACCGACATCGGAACTTCCTTGCACAGCTTCCAGAGCAAGCAATTCTTCCAACTGATAATCTAGGAGATGTACTGTTCTGTCATGGCTCTCCACGTAGCGATGAAGAAATTATTACGGTTGCTACACCAGAGGCACGACTACGAGAAATACTGATTGGAGTGGAGCAAAATATTATCGTGTGTGGGCATACACATATGCAGTTTGATCGACACATGGACAACAAAGAGATTGTCAATGCTGGCAGCGTAGGGATGCCCTATGGAGAACCAGGAGCCTACTGGCTCTTACTCGGTCCCCAAATTGTGCTACAGAAAACAAACTATGACCTCAAGCAAGCGGCAGAGGACATTCTTAGAAGTGGCTATCCACAGGCACAAGATTTTGCTGATAATAACGTACTCAAACCGCCTACAGCCGCCGAAGCAGTTGAAGTGTTTGAGCGGATAGCAGCACGTAAGAGCTGACAGTAGGAAAGGGAATATTTGTGCAAGGGAAACAGGGAGACCGCAAGGGTCTCCCTGCACGTCTGGGTATTCCCGTTTTAATTTTCATGATAGAAACAAGAGTGATACAATTGGGATGACAGCAAGAAAAATATATCGAGGAGATAATAGAGGGATAAAAAGATATTTTGTTTTCCATTTTGTAAACAAGGAGAAAGCGATGACTACCAGACATCTTGTTGATCCAGAACTTGTTGCGATGCTCGACACATTTCCCGCGCTGACGCTCACCCCAGAATCATTGGAGCTTATACGAACCTCTCTCAAAGAGATGAATACCCAAACGCCCATAAATTTGCCTGATTTTTCTGCGATTTCCGTACACGAACACTCCGTCCCTGGCCCTCAGGGAGCACCTGATGTGCGTGTACTCGTGTATCTCCCAACCAGGCGTTCAACGCCGCTGCCGGCAGTGCTCTGGGTTCATGGAGGCGGCTATGTCCTCGGCTCTGCTGACCAGGAGGACCTTGGGGTGAAGAGCATCGTCTCAACGGTTGGGTGTGTTGCGGTTTCAGTGGACTACCGCCTGGCACCTGAGACCCCGCATCCAGGTCCGGTTGAGGATTGTTATGCTGCGTTAACGTGGCTGTACTCTCATGCCGAGGAATTAGGCGTGGATGCGACACGGATTGCTATCGGTGGTGCCAGCGCAGGGGGCGGATTGGCGGCTGGATTAGCACTGCTTACGCGAGATCGTGGCGAAGTGCCACTCGCCTTCCAGCTCCTGATCTACCCAATGCTCGATGATCGGACGGTGACCTCGGCTGAACCTCATTCCTACACTGGAGAGTATATCTGGACACCCGATGCAAACCGCTTTGGTTGGACAGCACTCCTGGGACAGGAACCGGGAGGTCCTGACGTTTCGCCCTATGCCGCAGCGGCTCGCGCTGACCATCTGGAGGGGCTTCCCCCGACCTTTATCAGTGTTGGCTCTCTTGATCTGTTTCTGGAGGAGGATATGGAGTATGCTCGCCGGCTCATGCGGGCAGGCGTGCCTACTGAATTGCATGTCTATCCTGGTGCTTTTCATGGCTTCAATATGGCGGCTGACGCGAGGGTCTCACAGGCGTTTATGCGTGACCAGTTGGATGCGCTCGCGCGATCTCTTAGAAAGAGCTAGCTAGTAACCAATATGTGGATTGAATAACGGTCAGCCATCCAGATACCTGGCGGAGAATGCGCTGGGTGGCTGATGCTTTTCCCACAAAAAGCAAGTTTTTTGACAAAAAAGGAAAAACTCATGGCACGTATTCAAATGGGTTGGACAATTTCCAACGAACCGCTTAAACGAGAAACACGCGGAGCTTTTCTAGCTACTATCAATCAAGGCTTCGATATCATTAAGGGTCATTTCGACTCGGCATGGCTTACCGATCATCTTCAATTCGACAATGAATCGTTTCTCGAAGGATGGACGGCACTCACGTATCACGCGGCACAGCATCCTGAGTTCGACTATGGGCATGCGGTGCTTTGTCAGTCGTTCCGCAATCCGGCCCTGCTCGCGAAGATGGCGGCGACCTTTCAATACTTGAGCGATGGACACTTTATCCTGGGCATTGGTGCAGGTTGGAAAGAGGACGAATATGAGGCATATGGTTATGATTTTCCTTCAGCAGGGGTACGTATCGAAGAGCTAGAGGAGACGCTGCAAATCGTCAAAGCTCTCTGGCATGAGAAGCAGGCAACCGTTGAAGGCAAGCATTATCAGGTTAAGAACGCATATGCCGAGCCGAAGCCTGATCCGCTACCAACGATTATGATTGGTGGCTCTAAGCCGCGTATGCTCCGTCTGGTAGCGCGTCATGCCGACTGGTGGAATGTGTCGTGGACAGGCATTAAGGACTACCGTTCGCAGGTCGAAGAGTGCGAACGCGCCTGTGATGCCGTTGGTCGGGATAGTACGACGTTGCGCCGTACATGGTTTGGCGGCTGTCTGTGCGCTCCAACCGAGGCCGAGGTTCAGGGGTTGAATGTGGAAGGGATGAGTTCCGCAAACGCTTTTGTGGGTACACCTGCACAGATACTAGAGCAGATGCAACCGTTTCTTGACCTCGGTGTTGACTACTTCATGCTGAACTGCGGCGGTTTCCCTGAACTGACAACGCTTGAGACACTCGTCAACGAGGTGCTACCAGTACTTAATCGTAACAGAGAATGACACACCCACAAAAACAGTATCGTTGTCAGCTTGATTGGGGGCGACATGGTACACAGCAAGCAGCGGAGCGCGGCGATGTGCTTGTTATCGTCGATGTACTCAGCTTCTCCACCACAACAGCTACCGCCACGCATTATGGCGGTATCATTTATCCTTGCACACAAGACGAGGATACGGCAGCATTCGCACAGCGCATCGGTGGAGAAGCTGCGGTACCTCGCCGCCGTGACGTACCAGAAAAAGGACGTTTCTCGCTTTCGCCATGCACCTACGTAGGTATTGAGCCGGGAACAAGGGTTGTACTGGCTTCGCCCAATGGCGCAACGTGTAGCCGTTATGCGCGTCAAGTACCTTATCTGTTCGTAGGGGCGTTGGTCAATGCTCAAGCTGTAGCAATGGCTGTTTCACAGGTAGTTGAAGAGCAACATCTGAATGTGACTGTTATTGCCTGTGGTGAACGTTGGAGGAAACTCACAGAGGATGGAACATTACGGGTTGCGGTTGAGGATTATCTAGGTGCAGGTGCTATTTTATCTTATCTGAGGTTAGAAAAGTCGCCTGAAGCGCGTATATGTGAGGGCGCGTTTTTGCATGTGCGTGATGATCTTGCGAATGTGGTATGGGAATGCGAGAGTGGGCGCGAACTGCGTGAAATGGGTTTTGGGGGAGATGTTCAGCATGCCGCGCAGTTGAATATGTATGAGGTTGCACCGATTATGAGTGGAGACCACTTAAAAAGATTCACGATGAAGCAGGATAGATAATTTTCCCGTTCTCTACTTTAAGAAAAGGGGTAAGTGCGTGTAGTTTAGCTGTTTTTTTGCTTTGAATATCTAAAACTTCCCAGTTCTGTACTATGAGAGCGTCGGCAACGAGGGAGCGATGGCAACGCCACGGTACCGCTTCGGCGCACATAATGGCGACTCTTTGTTGCTCCGCCAAGGATTTTAGTTCCTGCAAGCCCTCTTGAAATGCATCGGTTGCCATATAGTCTGCGTAACCGCGAAAAGACAGATTTTCCCAGCCAGTGTTGATAGAGTCTTTTGTTGTATGACGCAACCCTCCTAACGTTCCAAGATATGTATAGCCAATGCCTGCAGCTTGTAAAGCAGGCGACAGTATATCTTGACCAAACTGTGGGTTGTGTCTGGACTTTGGAATGGTGCGTATATCGACCACTCTTTGAATGTCATGCGCTTTGAGCAAGGCCAGAAATTGTTCAAGGGTTCGCGTCGAGTGACCAATCGTGTGCAATGTGTTCATGTTTCCCACCCCAATACGTGTTCTAAAAGCGTTTGTTGATTGGCAGATAGCCATGACTCGCGCCAAAATGAGTGTTGCACTCGATCTCGCATGCGAGCATCAGTTTCTAGCCCTGCAAAGTAGCGTCCCATACGATGCACGAATGATGTTGCATCACGAAGCCGCCAGATGCTGGGAAATGCAAGAAGTTCAGGTTCGCTTAGTGGAAAATTCTTTACATAGACAGATCCAAAGGCATTCAGCACATCCCATTCCTTTCCAGTACCTAGCAGGTTAACGATCCACCAACTAAGTGCGACACAAATATCCAAGGCTCGTAAGTCTACCCCTGCAAACTCAAAATCCAGGACGGCTGTTACCTGTTTATCATCGACAAGAATATTTCCAGGATCATAGTCGCAATGCAACAATTGTTGGGGTAGTTGGCTATACAGATCGTCAACGCTAGCCATCACCGTCTCTAGGAATTGACACATTCGTTGTGCGTGATCGTTGCTTATTGGAAGTCGTTTCACGGCTGCAACAGGATCAGGTACAAGTGGATGACAGGAAGCTAGTTGACCGAATGTGGGAAACAACACTTGATTTTCTGTGGGTAAGTAGATTTCAGGGAGGATTGCTAACGTATGATCAAGCCATGCAAGACAAGAGGCAGCGTTAGAGGCAATGGTGAGGTTGTTACGATCCGGTAAATTTCCTGGCAGTAAATACGATAAGGTGACGAGAGACTGTTTTCCTGTCTCTTGCTCCAGAAGAACAGCACTATCACCATTTATAGCCTTAATTGGAAGTGGTAAAAGAAATGGCGGTTGCTTGTTAGAAAGTGCCTCAAGCAGAGTAGATTCGTAACGAATACGTGGAAGGCGTTCAAGATCAGGAATGCTTCGTAACACATAGCACTGTCCATCTACGGCTTCCGCACGCCAAACAGAATTATTTGTTCCCCCAGCTAAAGAGGAGAGACGCCATGGACCTGCGATGGGCCAAGCTTGCCAAATATCTACTATGTCCATTTTATACACTCCCTAATGGATTCTCTCACGCACATTGTTCGTACATCCGATACGTCAAAGCTCGTGCGCGGGCGTTATGAATAACGGTCCCTACAAAAATGTGTTAATGGCATTCCTTCAAGGGGTTTATCCACAAAGGGGTTCATCCACCTTCATCATTTACAACTGATAGTTGCAGAAAAGCTGCTCCTTCAAGAGCGCGTTCACCCTTATTAAAAAGTGTGAAGCCAGTTACGCGGCCTTTGGTAAGTACAAGTTCGCCGAGGAACTGGAAACCTGCCTTGCGAATGCTATGCTCGGCGGCATCATTGCCGGGGGCGTAGAGTAGCCAGAAGCGTTCCGCGAGGTGCATTTCGGCATGGAGAATGGCTTGCAGGAAGTGGGAGTAGATGCCGCGTTCGCGCCATTCGGGGAGCGTCTGAAAATCCCAGAGGTAGCGGTTTGATGGTGCTAGCGTGAACGATAAATGGATTTCACGCACACCTCCATTCTGTGTGGCAACCCAGCCATAGGCAACGGGTGCTTCGTCTACGAACGCGAGATAGGCATGGTTGCCCGTCTGAAAGCGCGAGTCAACTTCTTGCAACGAAGTGTTGTTTAGCTTTGCAAGCAGTTGTTTGTCTGTGGTTATGCGTATCGAGAATGATGGAAGTGGAGGTAGATCGGGTAAAGTGTCGCCACGCCACCATGTTCCTAGAGCCATGAAGTTTGTGCCCTCTCGTTGTGTTGTAATAGTAAAAAATGATAGTGTTATCGTAGCACAAAACGAGAGCGTCGTTAGGAAGGAATTGAGGGACGTGTAAGACGGTCGAATACGTGGTCGATGGGGGCGAGGGCGTCATAGAATGAGGCCCGTACACTCTTCCTCATCTCTCGCACGATGCTTTAAGGGGACGTAGAGCAGGTGTACGAGCCTCATTCATGACGCCCTGTGAGCGATGAACAAGCGTCAGGGCTTGTAAAAGAATATAACAAATTAGGCTCATGCATAGCGCAGGTTGCGTATCACCACACAACCATCGCGACACAGTATTTCTTTCTCATTTGAATCAGTTTTGCGCTGCGTGTTTACATGATTATCCGTAGTCTGTAGGCTATAAGAAATACATTCTCTAGTGAAAAACACCTCGTTGTCTGTATGAACCTCGATTGGTTCGTCCCACTGCCCTACACCATTGATAAACATATATACGTGCTGGGCATCCCACGCTTCTGCATGTACGATAAAGTTGTCGTGCGTGGGGAAAGATTCATAGGAGCTTTTTGTTTCGTCTTGTGGGATACGAGTTGCAATGCCTCGGTGTAGGGCATGTACTACGTTGGCGAGCAAGGTGCCGCCTGTTGTGGCGCATTGCATTTCTAGCTGGTTGTAGTCGATGCCTTCTGTCACCGCAACTGCTTTCTGGACAAGGATGTCGCCCGTGTCCATTGTTTCGGCTAGATAGTGGATGGTGACGCCTGTTGTTTGCTCTCCATTGCGGAATGTCCAGAAGAGGGGTACGGGTCCGCGATGGGCTGGGAGGAGCGAAGGGTGTACGTTGAGGCAGCCGAGGTGAGGCAGGTCTATGATAGAGCGTGGAATACGTTGTGAGAAGCAAGCTACACAAAGAATGTCTGGCTCGTATGCCGCCAACGTTTCGTACACGGTAGCATCTGTTAGACGCGCTACTTCCCACACGGGTATGTTTTGCTGCCAGACAAGCTCTATGATTGAAGGATGTTGTGATACGAGAGGGAGTGAGGCGCGTTTTCCATGGAGCGGCTCTCGACGTTGTATGGCTTGTTGACTACGACCAGGAATAGGTGTGACTGGAATGACTACGGCGCATACGTCGATATTGTTGGCAAGCAAAGCCTGGAGCGAGGGGGTTGAAAAGCCGCCTTGCATACCGAAAAAGAGGATGCGTGGGTTTCGTGTCGGGGAGTTTTCAATGTCGTTGTTACCAGGGCGCCCGCAAGGGGACGCCCCTCCCATACACGGATACGGTTCCCGCGCCACATCGTCATTTGGGAGGGGCGTCCCCTTGCGGGCACCCTGGTCCCCACATTCAACGTTTAGGATGCGTGGTCTTGTTTGAGTTCTCATGTTACCTTGCATCTTGTGGTATCATTTATAGCATATATGGCAATCACGGTAAGGAGTATAATTCATCATGGCACGAATAATTTATTGTGTCAAACTTGGGCGCGAACTTCCAGGTTTGGACAAGCCACCATTTCCGGGTCCTTTGGGACAACGCATTTATGAGCAGATTTCAAAACAGGCATATGATATGTGGCCTGCACAGAGTACGCTCATCATCAACCACTATGGCTTAAATATGGCTGATCCTGAGTCACGCAAGATACTACGCGAACAGATGGAAGAGTTTTTCTTTGGTTCCGATGCAAAGATGCCAGAAGGCTGGTCGCCCGACGCGGTTGGTGCGGGAGCAGGTGCTGGTGCAGGAGCTAGTAGCAAGGGTGGCGGTGGGGCACCAAGCAGTAAGGGTGGTGGTGGGGCCGCACCTCGCAAATGAGAAATCCTGGCGATATCTTACTCATTTCGTGCTATGAATTAGGGCATCAACCATTTCATCTCGCCTCACTCCTTGCCATGTTAGGACAGGCAGGCTATGCCCCTGTCGCTGTCGATACCTCGGTTGAGACGCTTACCGACGAGGCTATACGAAATGCTAGTTTCGTCGGTATCTCTGTGCCTATGCATACTGCGCTACGGCTCGGCGAACAGATCGCGCAACGAGTACGAAAAATTAATCCATCGGCGCACATCTGTTTGTATGGTCTCTATGCACTACTGAATGCGGATTATCTGCTAGGGAATACGATAGATGCGGCGATTGGTGGTGAGTACGAAACGCCGTTGCTCAATCTCGTCGCAGCACTGGATGAGGGGAAAGATAGCGATGTTGCAGGGGTGCGGACACGTACTCATAGCAGTGGGCCGTGGATAGAACGAACACTATTTGTGGTACCGGAGCGTCAAGTACTGCCAGCACCTGATCGTTATGCGCGTTTGCAGATCGGTAACGAGGTACGCTTAGCTGGCTATACCGAGGCCACACGCGGCTGCAAACATACGTGCCTGCATTGTCCGGTGACGCCGATTTATAACGGACGCTTCTTCGCTGTGCCTGTTACGACGGTGCTGGCGGATATTCGTTCACAAGTCGCGCAAGGTGTGCAGCATATCACGTTTGGCGACCCCGATTTCTGGAATGGACCGACGCACGCGCTCCGCATTGCACGCGCTCTGCACCAGGAATTCCCCGACGTAACCTTCGATGCCACAATTAAGGTCGAACATCTCCTCAAACATCGCCAATTGTTGCCAGAGATGCACGATCTCGGTTGTGTCTTTGTGGTCTCCGCCGTCGAGTCGCTGAATGACGACGTGCTGTTACACCTCGACAAGGGGCATACGGCGGCTGATGTGGTCGAGGTGTTCGCTCTGATGCAGGATGTGGGTATTCCGCTACGACCTTCGCTGCTGCCGTTCTCGCCGTGGGAGACATTCGAGAGCTATACGAAACTGCTCAATTTCTTTGAGGAACATCATTTAATCGAGCATATCGACCCTGTGCATCTCTCTATTCGCTTGCTGATTCCCCCTGGTTCGGCACTATTGAATGAGATGGATAGTCATACATGGCTAGGCGCACTTGACTCCTCGGCGTTCACGTATCGCTGGCGACATCCCGATCCGCGCATGGACGAGTTACAACGGCAGGTTGCACAACAGGTGGAGCAGGCACAAGATATGCAGAGCAATCCTGTCGAAACGTTTCTGCGTGTCAAGGGACTGGTTTCCGCAATGCAGGGAAGCAGGTTGTCGCTATTCAAGGCGTTGCGTGCTTATGGGACGCCACAAGTGTTGCCGCACCTCACCGAATCGTGGTTCTGTTGAGCAGAGCCGACGAAGGACCAGTTGGGTTCTAAGTAGGGAATACCTTAGCGAGCCTCGTCTTGAATAAAAGAGCGAGTGAGCTGTACAAGTCTGTCGGGGGAGTTGAAGTTTACCGCATGACCCGCTCCCTGAACTACGACGAGTCGGCTGTTCGGTAAGAGATGATTGACCTTCTCCACCCAGTCCTGTGGCACAATGGGATCATGGGAACCGCGTACCACCAATGTCGGAACATGAACGTGAGGAAGGTGTTCTTCCATCTGGTCCTCAAAGGCATATTGCAGTGTGCGAATGGTGCGAGGAATACCAGCAAGCGCGTATTCTCGGAGCAGGACAGGCAAAAAGTGCAAGGGTTCGCAAGGAGTATCACGCAGCAAACGTCCAGCCTCCTGATGAATAGTAGGAGCTTTCGGGTCCATTGTTGGACTCACAAGAATAGCCCGCTGAATGCACTCTGGATAGCGCAAAGCCAGGTTCACGATGATCTGACATCCCATCGAGTTGCCCAGGAACGTTGCCGAAGGAAGTTTCATCACCTGCATCCAGGCCGCTAGAGCGTCAGCTAACTCGGCAACGTTCAGGATATGGGGAGGCTTAGGGCTTCTACCAAAGCCAGGAAGGTCGGGCAAGTAGACATGATAGTGAGGTGCCAAACGTATCGCAGTCGGTATCATGTATCCACTGGAAACGGACAGACCATGAACAAGAACAATTGTTGGCGCATCAACAGGTACAGGCTCTATTGATATGCGCGTGTACATAGTTAGACCGTTCGCTAGCGTAATTCGCTTGTGTTCTAATTTGCCTTTGGCTTCGCTCAAAATTGACCTTCTTCTACCATATTGACAATATTCATGTATTTAATACGGATTACAGACCATCCACGACTAAGACATGCAGTGTGCGTGGACCATGCACACCCTCTACACGGCTGAGTTCGATATCACTCGTGGCCGAAGGTCCAGAAATGAGTGTGATGGGGAGCGTCACCCGCCCTGCCAGCTTCGCGATGGCCTCGGGGACGAGTCCTACTATCTGCTCCGCACGAACAACGCAAAGATGAACATCGGGAAGCAGAGAAAGGACACGCCTGCCCTGAAACGCACCACCATCTAGAATAATCGTTCCCGTTTGGGCGATACCCATAGCACAGCCTGTGAGAACGCCGGAGCAACTCTCCAATTCTGGCAGAGTCAGCGGCGGATCATCTCGTCGTACCGTCACCCCAGGTGGAAGCCACGCAATGGGTACATCGGCTGGAACCAGGAGCCGACTGATGGAATGTTTCTGGCAAGCGTCTACGATGGACTGTGGCAAGCTAGCGTCATCTGTGTGCGTCACGACTGCTTTATACTCGACCAGTTGGTGAATGAAGTCCTTCACAATGGCGGTGCGATCACGTTCATCTCGTTCACGGAAATTGTGTGAAATTTCAGGTGGCTCAGGTGCGTTGACAATGGCGGCATGAATACGTGCCAACATCGCCTCTTTCGCAGTCTGCCTCATAGCTGATCCCCTTTTTGGCGCTCTCTCCACCAGTCGCGAAAACTCTGCTTCGGAATCGGCATCAGGTCACGTGCTGTTGTCCAGCCTGCCAACATCCCCGGCAGAGAATCGATCACGCCGCCATGCATGAAGAGCTTCTGTCCACGTCGCGCCAACTGCTGCGCCTGCTCGTAGCGTTTGGGACTGACAAAGATGCGTGCCAACTCTCGCATCGCCAGTGCCTCGGAATTGAGGGGTGATGTCTGGCGTATCACCTGCCCGCGCAAGTGCAGCAGCACTTCAGGAATGTTGATCTTGACCGGGCAGACCTCGTAGCAGGCTCCACAGAGCGTAGAGGCATAGGGAAGCGTCCTGGCATGCTCCACGCCTACCATTTGTGGTGTGAGAATGGCACCAATGGGTCCGGGATAGACCGATCCATAGGCATGACCGCCCGTGCGCGAATACACTGGACAGATATTCAGGCAGGCACTGCAGCGAATACAGTGCAGCGTCTGACGACCCACATCGTCGGCGAGAACCCTAGTGCGTCCATTATCCAGCAACACAAGATGGAATGCTTGCGGCCCATCTCCCGACGTGACGCCAGTCCACAGGCTGGTGTAGGGATTCATGCGTTCGCCTGTCGAGCTACGTGGAAGCAATTGTAGAAAGACGGCCAGGTCCTGAAAAGAGGGAAGAACTTTCTCGATGCCCATTACGGTGATGAGAGTTTGAGGCAATGTCAAGCACATCCGTCCATTGCCCTCGCTCTCCACGACACAGGTAGTCCCGGTTTCTGCAATGGCGAAGTTGGCCCCACTCACAGCTACCTGGGCCGAGAGAAACTGTTCGCGCAAGTACCGACGTGCGGCCTCCGCTAATTGCGCTGGTTCGTCCGTGAGGTCCTGTCCCTGTGCAATTGTGCTACGAAAGAGATCACGAATTTCGCTCCGATTTTTGTGAATGGCTGGCACCAGAATATGCGAGGATGTTTCGCCCGCAAGCTGAATGATCAGTTCGGCGAGGTCGGTTTCAATGGCACGAATACCCGATGCCGCGAGTGCTTTGTTGAGGTGGATTTCGTCAGTGGTCAGCGATTTGACCTTCACCACACGGTCCGCGCCCGTTGCCTGCACAATCTCAGTGATGATGGCATTGGCTTCGGCGGCGTCACTTGCCCAATGCACCTGCCCTCCTGCTCGTTGCACAGCGGCTTCTAGTTGCAGCAGGTACTCGTCGAGGTGACGCAGAGTACGTGCTTTGACGGCAGACCCTGCGCTACGAAGCATCTCCCAATCAGGGAGTTCGTCCACGACCACCGCGCGTTTAGCACGAATGGTCGCCGTCGCTTTGCCCAGGTTGCGACGCAACTGACTGTTCGCGAGTGCAGCTTTCGCGGCCTGGGGAAACATCGGTAAGGATTTGGACGCCATCACGCTATCTCACTTTCTGTATGCGCCAGGATTTCGGCGAGGTGGACCGTGGTCACGCCCGCACGTTGACGGTGCAGCCCGCCACCGATATGCAGTAGACAGGAGGTGTCGGCAGAGCAGAGTACCTCGGCACCAGTATCCAGCACACAACGTGTTTTGTCGCTGAGCATGGCAAGCGAGGTATCGACGTTTTTCACGGCGAACGTGCCCCCGAAGCCACAGCACTCACGCGCATGAGGCAGTTCCACAAGATCGATGCCTTTGACCGCTCGCAAGAGTTGAAGAGGTGCGTCGCCAACATGCAGGACACGGAGACTGTGGCAGGTAGGGTGATAGGTCACGCGGTGCGGATAGTAGGCACCGACCTCAGTGATGCCCAAACGTTTGACCAGGAACTCCGATAGTTCGTAGACGCGAGGGACAAGCAACTCAACGGCTTCGATCAGTGCCGTGTCACCAGAGAGGGCGGCTACTTTCGGATAGAGATCGCGCACCATGCCCACGCACGAGGCCGAGGGAGCGACGATGACCTCAGCCTTGCCAAAGACATCAACAAAGTGACGCACGAGTGGGATAGTTTCGTGCTGATAGCCGGTGTTGTAGTGCATTTGTCCACAGCAGGTCTGCGCCTCTGGGAAGTCCACGCTGTGACCCAGCCGCTCCAGCAGTTGTGCTGTGGCGATCCCTACCGTAGGAAAGAGGGTATCATTAAAACATGTGATAAAGAGCGTTACTTGCATCAACGAATCCTTTCAAGGAACTCACATCACGCTCATGGTGCTGACAAGGTATAGAGTTCTCCTACGATGCGATTATCCCTTCATTTCTTCTGTTGTGCAACAGTCGCCTTCCTCATCAGTACCACAGGAACATGCCTCACCTGTGCGAGCCTCGTGCCAAGCTTCGCGACCTTCTTGCACAATGAAGTACACCAGTGCAAGTCCGACGAGCGGATCAGCCCACCACCATCCGAGCAGACGATTGAGGAGGAGGCCAACCAGCAGTGCGAAAGACATGTAGGCACAGGTCACACTACATGCGGCATCCGCTTTGAGTGCTGCGCTCCCGATACGTTTGGCAACGCGAAGCTTGCCTCTCCACAAGAGAGGCATGATGATGGCGGCAGCAACAGCAAGACCAACGCCCCACCATGAGGACTCAGGGTGTGTCTGTGTGAGGAAGGTCCAGGCACTGTCAGCAATAATGTAACAGGCCAATGCGAACAAGCCGAGAGCAGTCACCCAGGACGCTCGTCGCTCAGCACGTTCGACGTGTTCGGCTGATCCTCCACGACGTTCAACTAAGAGTCGCCACAGCAAGATACCACCAGCGATCAGTTCAATGATGCTGTCAATGCCAAATCCCTCAAGGGAGACGCTTCGGGTAAGAACACCAGTGGTGAGTGCAACTGTTGCCTCGATCACCATCCAAACGATGGTAACCATTTCGATGCCAGTCCCCAGGCGAAGCTGATCACGACGGGAAGAAGTCGCTGATGGAACTGAAGGCGTATTCAGTATGGGCAGAAAACGAGCCATTAGCAACGGCCCTCCTGTGTGTCATAGTGGGAACAGGCAGAGACCCAATGTGCGACATCAGCCAGCAATGCCTCAGAAAGCGCGAGAAGTTGCGAAAAACGTGGATCGCTACGTCGCACTGTGAGCTTTCTTTGTTTGTTTCTTCTTGGAGTTTGTGCCCTGCTCTCGCTGCTGCCCAATCTGCGCTAGAAGCGCAAGCTCCCGTTCTCCGCGCTCCACTAAGTACGCCTCCCACTCCTCTTTATAGGGACGTAAGGTCGCAACGAGTGTTCGTGCCACCAGCAAATTGCGATACCATTTATGGTTCGCAGGCACGATATACCAGGGAGCGTCATCCGTACTACACTTGGAGAGTACATCCTGATAGGCTTCTTGATACTCGTCCCAGTATTTCCGCTCCGCCCAGTCTGCGGTGGAAAGTTTCCAGGCATCCATGTGATTTTTCTGCTGAGCCACGAGCCGTCTTTCCTGCTCGTCGTTGCTCATATGCAAGTAGAACTTGAGAATAATCATGTCATTCTGAGTCATCAGGTGTTCAAAGTCGTTAATGGCAGTGTAACGGCGAATCCAAACCTCTTGTGGCACAAGGTCATGTACACGTACCACCAGCACATCCTCATAGTGAGAGCGATTGAAAATGCCAATCATACCTTTGCCTGGAGTGACCCGATGCACACGCCAGAGAAAGTCATGATCCAGTTCCCGAGGCGAAGGGACTTTAAACGAACGCACCTCGCAGCCCTGTGGATTGACGTGAGAGAGAACTTGATAAATTGTATCCGCCTTACCGCTCGTATCCATCCCCTGAAACACGACGAGGAGGCTTTGATGATGGGCCGCTGCCAACAACTCCTGTAACTCACTCAGTTCCTTGCCGAGTTGTTCCAGTTCTGCCTTCGCTAATTCGGGATCACTAGCCTCATCAACATAGCTGGGATCATAGTCCTGCAACGTGACATTGCTTCCTGCTTTAACTTTCCATGCTACTTGCATGCTCATTCTCCTTTCTCGGTGTCGTCTTCTTGTGCTGCCTTGCCTGTATGGGCCTTGGTCAGCCTTGCTCCTCTCGCGTGTGTGAGGTCCGCTTTCACCTGAAAGCAGAGAGAACTCTAGTCACGGAGGAAAGCGGTTGCTTCAACGGGCTTCTCCTCCGTCTGCCCAATCTGCGCCAGAAGCGCAAGCTCCCGTTCTCCGCGCTCCACTAAGTGCGCTTCCCACTCCTCCTTATAGGGACGTAAGGTCGCAACGAGTGTTCGTGCCACCAGCAAATTGCGATACCATTTATGGTTCGCAGGCACGATATACCAGGGAGCTTCATCCGTACTGCACTTTGCTAAAGCCTCCCCATAAGCAGCTTGATACTCGTTCCAGTATTTCCGCTCCACCCAATCAGCCGACGAGAGTTTCCAGGCTTTGGTTCTCTCCTCCTGACGAGCGAGTAAGCGTCTTTCCTGCTCGTCATTGCTGATATGCAAATAGAACTTGAGAATAATCATGTCATTCTGGGTCAGGAGGTGTTCAAAGTGATTAATGGCTGTATAGCGGTGCCGCCACACTTTTTCTGGCACAAGGTCATGTACACGTACCACCAGTACATCCTCATAGTGGGAGCGATTGAAAATGCTGATCATGCCTCTGCTGGGAACGACCCGATGCACACGCCAGAGGAAATCGTGTTTCTGTTCTCTGGATGTAGGTCCCTTAAACGAACGCACCTCGCATCCCAGTGGATTAACTTGTGCCATGACTTGGCGAATCGTGCCATCTTTGCCGCTCGTATCCATCCCTTGCAGGACGATGAGCAGACTGTGATGCTGGGCTGCCGCCAATAACTGCTGTAACTCGCCGAGTTCTGCGCTGAGATTTTCCATCTCTGCCGCTGCCAAGTCGCGATCCATATGCTTCTCAAGGTAATCAGGATCGTACTTCTTTAAATTGACCTTACTGCCTTCATCAACTTTCCATGCAAGCTGCATTGTGTCTCTCCTTTTGACTGAATGATCGTCTTCACTTCTGTATAAATGGTAGAGTTAAATGAGAGAATATTTCTACGTATATTGCTGGTAGTTGTTTCGTAGCGAACCCACCAGGGAGGGAAAAGCTCATTTCCAGATGAGGCTGTCATAGAGATACCCTCAAGGCAGTATTACACAATCAACACATCTCTCTTTATTATATAACGGAAGAAGGTTCGCTGTCACCCAGTACTCTAATCCGCCAAGGCTATTTAATCTGAGAGAAGCAAATTTGGCAGGGCTTGGTTATAACGTGGCGTAGCATTTCGGTAATTTGTTCTCGCAACGTTAAGCATACTTTTCATCATGAACCGTTGGCTTGTCTGATGCCTCAATCGCTTTTCTTGTTGAAAAACGGGACGATACATAAATGAATAAAGCGAATGAGAAAAGCATCATAATCCCATTACGTATAAAACTAACTTGTAGCACTTGAAAGGAAACTGTTATATAGAGGAAGGGATAAATATAGCTGGTGATGGCGCTTACAATACCCCACCCAAGCAGCCACCTCCAATTCGCTTGCCCAACATATGCTAGCAGTGGTGCTATCCAAATCAAGTATTGAGGGCTGAATACCTTTCCTGTAATCATCACCACAAGCAATGTAAGAATGATTGAGAAAGGAAGCAAAATCTTGCCTCTCAGCTGGAGCCACCACGTATAGGCCAAGCTGATAACGAGAAGAAGCGTTCCACCCAGAGAAATGCGTCCAGAATACGCACTTACTATATTATACGAACCAAAACTGTACACAATGTCAAGTTTTGCATATTTGATCTGTGTCAATAACCACACTACCGACGCTGAAACCGACTCGATTTGAATTGGACGATCTTTGAAATAGCTTAACGGTGCTAGCGTATCATCAACGCTCAAGGCGAGCGATAGCAGTGTAAGAGCGGCGCAGATGAAAGTGAAGATCGCTAAAGGTTGTATACGTCGCCACGAGAGTCGTGCGCTTCTTTCATTCTTTTGCTGGGCGATCAGAAATACAGGCACAAGAATAACCGGGTAGAACTTCAACATAGTCGCAATCGCCAACCATGCAAATGCCCATCGCCAGTGCTTTTTTTCAGCAGCAATGACGGCGAAGAGCGTAAACATTGATGGTATAAGGTCGAAACGTCCACCCGCCGTAGACCAGCAACCAAGAACTAAATAGACAAGAAACGCAAGAGCCGCTCCGATTGAACGAGTGCTTTTCAGCATGAAGTAGATTAGGCCAACAAGCACCACCATCAGGAGAGTAAACGCGCTAGCGTAGTAGGAAGCAGGAACAAGTAAAGGCAGGCTAAATGGGACGAGTGCTAGCAATGGATATTCTTTGGGCAATGTATGCAATGGTTGTGGCGATGAATACTTCTCAAGAAAACTACACTGCACTGCAGGCAATTGTGTTAACCCAGACGTACCTTGCCAGAAACCGTAAGCATAGCATTCGTATTTTGAAACATCGGTATAGTATTTAGCGTTAGGGTCAGGTATATAATAACGTTGCCAGAAGGCACCATATAAGAGGATAACTCCAACAAGGACGATCATGGGAATCTCTAATAAGTATGATGTATAGCTTTTTGATGGTTTTGAGACTTGCTGCATGTGTTTTCACTCTCTCATATCTTCATATCACAGTCTTATTGTATAAGTCCAATAGAGTTTACACCAGTATAAGGAAAAAAGGAATACAGCAGTAGTATCGTCCTAGTTTTGGGTGTTTGTATCTAAATATTTGACAGTTAGAGAACGCTCATGCTACCCTCTTATCTAAGTATGTTCGTAGTGAAGAGGAACTGAAATTATGCAACCCGAAAGCCGGCCTATGCGAGAGAGTATTCTTGCCGCCGCCGTAGAATTGTTTGCCGAATATGGCTATCATGCGGCACCGTTACGTGATGTAGCACGTATCGTAGGTATTCAGGCAGCGAGCATTTACCATCATTATCCCAATAAGCAGGCATTACTGGTTGAGATTATGGAGGTTCATATGAAACGCTTGAATACGCAACTGGAGTATATCATTCGAGAGTATCAGGACCCCCTTCAGTGTTTAGAGGAAGCTATCGCCAACCATATCCGGTTACATACTACCCACAAAGACGAGTTTTTCATTATAGATACAGAAATACGAGCGTTGGAAGGCGAGAATCGTACATATATCCTTTCATTACGAGATACCTACGAAACCCTCATACAAAGTGTTCTCAATGATGGCATAGAACGTGGGGTGTTTCGCCGTATCGATAGTAAGGTCGCCTCATATGCTATTATAGCTATGTGTACACAAGTTGCAACGTGGTTCCGTCCCGATGGTCGCCTCACAACGCCTCAAGTCATCGCACTCTATCGTGAGGTTGCTACGCAAGGATTACTTACGTTTGATTATAGGCAGGAGCATTTGTAGTTGAATATCTTTACCAGGAAACGTGTGTTCTTTCTCGGAGTGCTACTTATTTGTGTTCTCTGTTTAGGCGGTTTATTATTTACGGCACGACAAAAAGGCGATGCGAAAACATCGGCAACGCCCAATGGTGGAACGTTTGGTGGTATAATCGCGACAACAGGTCCCGCCCTTCCAACACTTTTCTCCGATAATTTTTCTGATAACAGTCAGAATTGGAATGTTGGCAACGATGCCATGCATGGCAGCAGCATTAGTGATGGCATACTTACCATAATGGCAACAAATCATAAACCATTTCGGGAGCCACTACCGTCAGATACTGCCTATGACGATTTTGCGGTTGCAACCAGTGTTGCACTCCTCGAAGGCGATCAAAACGATAGCGTTGGTCTGTATCTGCGTGCTAATAGCACTACAGGACAGGGTTATGCTATTGAGATTAATGGCGATGATACATTCGACATTACAAAAACTACAGTTGACGCGAACCAAAAATCCCATACCATATATCTTGCTAAGCCGCAACATGCTCCCGCGCTTCACTCTAAAGGTCAGAAAAATAACCTTGTGGTGATTATGAAGGAGTCTAACATCGTCTTACTTATTAACAATGTGGTTGTGGAATTAGTACAGGATAGAGATTTCACGAGTGGTAGAATTATGCTCTTCGTCGCAAATGGCACATCATCTAGTGGTGTAACTGCCTCATTTGACACTATAGCTGTCTATACTGCTCCTGAACACCTTCCAAGCTAGGTAATTATGGGACACAAAAAGCGCACAAGCTATATACTATTTCGAGCATTTTCTCTCCTTCTCCTCTTGCTACTACTCATAGGAGGAATATTTCTCGTTAAAAGGCTCAATAGCACACCATCTTCATCACAGGCGAAGCAAACGGCGAGCATCACTGGAATGCAGAGGACCATAGAGCCGATCTTCACCGATAGATTTTCCGATAATAGCAAAGGGTGGTCTCTTGGCAAGGTGACAGGATATACACGTTTACTGCAAAATAACATGTTGACGCTGGCCGATACGAAGCATAACATACTTGTAGAGAGCATACCAACCAGTACAACCTTTGGTGACTTCTCAATCACTACGACCTTTACCCTCACACAGGCAGATAAAAACGATAGCGTTGGTCTCTATATGCGCGGTGATAGCAATCTCGACCACGATTATCGCATCGATATTTTTGGCAATACGACCTATACAATTAGCAAAGAAGCATTAGATAGCAGTAGTAACAACCTGGATCAGACTTTTCTTGTGCCTTCCTCCCATACAAATGCGCTTCACCCTACCGGACAAAGCAATGTACTTACAGTCACAATGAAAGGTCCTGCAATGGTCATACAGATGAACGGAAAGACACTTCGCACACTTACTGATACGGACTACACACATGGTCAGATAGCCCTGTTTGTCGCAAATGGAACAACCTCTTCTGGTGTTACAGCAACTTTTCATAATATTGTTATTTATCCCGTCTCTGATCAGCAATAATTGCAACAACATGGCTCTTCGTGGTAAATTGTTCTCCCTTCAATTCCCTTGTGGCGGCATGGTTAAAAGAACCTGAGAATTGAGCCGACAGATTGAGGAAGTGTCCTCAATCTGTCGGCTCAATCTTTTTGAATATAGCTATGGATAGTGAGAAGATTGCTCTTCTTCAAACCAGAACATCGCACATGGTACAATGCAAAATACTACTACAACACGTATATCGCACTCACCTGGCTGAACATGTTACATTGATGAAGGGAACAGGCATTTGGAACGTAAAACAAATATTGGCATCATTGGCTGTGGGCAAATTAGTTCCATCTACATGGAGTCACCGCGATTGTTCGATATCTTGAATATCGTAGCATGCGCTGATATTGACATGAACCGTGCGCGGGCACAGGCTCAACGCTACACTATTCCAAAGGTGTATAGCGTTGAAGAGTTACTTGCCGATCCTGATATAGAAGTCGTTGTCAATCTCACTATTCCTAATGTTCATGCAAAAGTTGGCATGGATGTGATACATGCGGGCAAAGCAGTGTATGGAGAGAAGCCCCTGGCGATTGATAGACAGCAGGGAAAAGCTCTTTTGGAGGTAGCCCATGCTAAAAATCTTCGTGTGGGCAGTGCCCCTGATACATTTCTCGGCGGTGGTATACAGACCTGTATCAAACTTATTAACGAGGGGAAGATAGGCACGCCCATAGCAGCAACTGCGTTTATGCTTAATCATGGACCAGAGGTATTCCACCACAACCCTGATTTTTACTATCAACCAGGCGGTGGGCCGCTATTCGATATGGGGCCGTATTATCTCACGGCATTGATTAACATGATCGGTCCCATTCGTCGCGTCTCTGCCACTGCTCACACCACGTTTTCAGAGCGTTCAGTGCTTGTTGGTCCACTGCAAGGGCAAACCATGACCGTCAATACACCTACCCACATTTCGGGTATAATGGATTTCGCCAGTGGGGCAGTAGGCACACTCATCACCAGCTTTGATGTATGGTCACATCATCTGCCACGTATAGAGATATACGGAACCGAGGGAACGATAAGTGTGCCTGACCCCAATACGTTTGGTGGCCCCGTCTTTATCAGTTTGGGGCGCAGTAGAGAGTGGGAAGAGGTGCCATTAGCTTATGGCTATACCGATAACTCACGTGGTATAGGGTTAGCAGATATGGCCTATGCAATGCGTTCTGGTCGTATGCATCGTGCAAATGGTGTTATGGCCTATCATGTACTCGATATCATGCAGTCCTTCCTGGAGTCTTCCCAACAGGGCAGGCATATAGAATTGGCAAGTACCTGTGAGCGTCCCACATCACTCAAGATGGGCGCACATCCCTGGGCAGAACAAGACGAGATGTAGGCAAAAAGGAGCGAGTAAAAATGAATCGCAATGTAGCAAATAGACGATTGCGAGCAGGTATTGTGGGCGGTGGACAAGGCTCATTTATTGGAGCGGTCCACCGTATGGCCGTCGAATTAGATGGTCAAGCCGAGGTTATCGCAGGTGCTATGTCCACCGATCCACAACGGGCGGCAACTTCGGCGCAGGCGTGGTATCTCAAACGTTCGTACAACAGTTTCCAGGATATGGCTGAAGCTGAAGCACAACTTGAAGATGGCATTGATTTCGTCATCGTTACCACGCCAAACTATATGCATTTTCCGGTTGCAAAAGCGTTTCTCGAACATGGTATTCACGTTGTCTCAGATAAACCCATGTCGTTCACGCTTGCGGAAGCGCAAGAAGAGGTTGCGCTCGTCGAGAGCAACGATCTTGTATTTGCACTTACGCACAATTATACAGGCTATCCAACTATTCGTCATGCACGAGACCTTGTGCGTAGCGGTATGATTGGTGATGTTAGAAAGGTGCTTGTCGAATACGTTCAAGATTGGTTAATGGACCCAGTAGAGAAGTCCGGCAATAAACAGGCGGGATGGCGTACTGACCCGACAAAATCTGGTATCTCTGGCTGCATCGGCGATATTGGCACACATGGCGAAAATTTGCTAGAGTTCATTACTGGCCTTAGAATCGCCTCGTTGTGCGCCGACCTGACCACTTTTGTCGAGGGTAGGGCACTTGAAGATGATGCTAACATGCTACTACGACTTGAAAATGGTGGCAAAGGCATTTTGACCTGTTCACAGATTGCAGCAGGTGAGGAGAACAATCTCACCATTCGCATTTACGGGAGTAAAGCAGGATTGGAATGGCACCAGATGGACCCTAACACACTGATCTTCAAGCAACCAGGACAGCCGACACAAATACTGCGTACCGGATTGCCCTATATGAGCGATGAGGCTAAAGCTGCAACGCGTTTACCAGCAGGACATCCAGAAGGTTTTCTCGAAGCATTCGCCAATCTCTATAAGATGATTATCGCTGACATTCGTAGAGTTGAGGAGGGCAACAAACTAGTGGGTGGTTATCCTACCGTTTATGATGGCTTACGTGGCATGCAGTTTGTTACAAAGGCAGTCGAGAGTCACAAGAACGGCAGTGTGTGGGTGAATATGTAGCGTTCTTAAAACGTGCTGTGGTAATATGCTTTTGTATTTACCACAGCAGCCATCATCAGGGAGTACCGCGCGTGTCTATGCCACTTCTCAGTACAAAGATTACGATTCCACCTCTGCGCTCTACAACTGTGCCACGTTTGAGGCTCATTCAGCGACTAAATAAGGGTAAGCAAAACAAGCTCACTCTCATTTCTGCGTCGGCAGGATTCGGAAAAACAACCCTCTTGAGCGAGTGGAGTATGCAAAGTAAAACACCTGTTGCATGGCTTGCGCTTGACGATGGTGATAATGACGCGACGCGTTTCTGGACCTACTGTATTATTGCTTTACAAACGTGCATCTCGTCTGTTGGTGACTCATCGCTTGTTCTATTACAGTCAACGCAAACACCGTCTATGCCAATTGTCCTCACTACGCTTATGAATGATCTAGCCTCTCTCACAGAGGATATCGTACTTGTCCTAGATGACTATCATGTGATTGAAGAAAAAGCTATTCACGAAAGCATCGTTTTTCTCCTCGACCATTTACCTGCACGTTTACACCTATTTCTTGTAGGACGCGTTGACCCACCACTACCACTTTCACGTCTCAGGGTTCGCGAACATATTACAGAGTTACGTGATGTCGATCTTCGTTTCACTCAAACTGAGGCGATGGGTTTCTTGAAGGAATGCATGAACTTATCTCTATCAGAGAGCGATATTGCAGCATTAGAGGCACGTACTGAAGGATGGATTGCGGGTTTGCAACTTGTCGCGCTATCAATGCAGGGACGTACAAATCTCTCTAGTTTTGTGCAAGCCTTTACAGGAAGCCATCGCTTCGTTCTCGACTATCTCATGGATGAAGTGCTACATAAACAACCACTCTATATTCAAAATTTTCTCTTACAAACAGCCATCCTCAACCGTTTTAACGCCTCTTTATGTGAAGAAATCACGACAAAAAGAGACTGTCAGGCTATTTTGGAGTACCTTGAGCGCAATAATCTTTTTCTAGTTCCACTTGATGACGAGCGACAATGGTATCGCTATCATACCCTTTTCAGTGATGTACTACGCGCCCGACTTCTAGCAACCGATCCAGTTTGTATTGCAGGATTACACAAATTAGCGACACAATGGTATGAGCAACACAATTTCTTTGCAGATGCCATCCACCATGCGTTACTGGCTAAAGAATATCCCTATGCAGCAGACCTTATCGAACAAGCGATAGAAAGTATCTGGCAAAGTGGCGAACTCATGACCTTTATCAGTTGGGTACAAGCATTACCAGAAGAGTTAGTGCGTAACCGCTTATCTCTCTGTGTCATGTACATATGGCTACTTTTTCTTACTGGTAATGTGAACACTGCAAATATATTCGTACAGCACGTAGAGCAGAGATTAGCTGGCGAAGAACGGGAGGAGATAGCAAACCATGCCGAAATCCGGGGGATGTTAGCCGCAATTCAGTCAACAATCGCCGTGATGAAAGGTGGGGGTGAGCAGATTATGTTCTTCTCACTGCAAGCCCTTGAGCAAATACCAGAAGAGAAACATATATGGCGTATTATGCCAGCCATTAATCTCGGCTTCGCCCATCAATCTTCCGGTGACACCGTAAAGGCGGAGCAAGCCTTTACGGAGGCTATGCGAGCATCACTAGCTATACACAACCACTACTTTGCGCTCACCGCAACGAGTGGACTTGGTATTGTAAAAACGTCACAGGGCAAGCTCCGCGATGCATTAACGATGTATCAACAGGCACAAATACTATCTACAAAGATGGGTGGGCAGGTTCCATCAGCCGGTTATATAGCACTTGGCCTGGGAGAGATAGAGGGTGAACGCTTCCATCTGGATGATGCCATTGCTCATTTACAAGAAGTGCTGGAACATGTCACCCGCTGGGGCAGGATAATTGATCTTACTTTTTATGCCTATTTTTATCTCACCGAGGTTCACCTCGCTCGAAAAGACGTTCATAATGCACTACAGACCTTGAGCAAGGCAAACGAGGTCACGCAAAAAATTAGTAGTTCATTCAACAAGTTAGAGGTCACTGGACTGCAGGTACAGCTCTGGTTGGCGGTTGGAAATCTTGAAGAGGCGGGGAATTGGGCGCAGCAGTGGGCAATTACGCCTGATGTTATGAATTTTCAACACGAAACTGGACACATTGCCTACGTCAGAATATGTTTAGCACAGCGTCACTATACTGATGCCTTGCATATTTTGTCATCGTTACTCCCACTGGCAGAGAAACAACAGCGAATGGGAAGAGTCATCGAACTATTAGTGTTACAAGCGATAGCCTTTGAAGCCGTTCAAGATACTACTCAAGCTCACACAATTCTCACACGTGCTTTATCACTAGCAGAACCAGAGAGATATGTACGCCTTTTTATCAATAAAGGTGATGTGATGCAATATATGCTTCGCGAACTTTTAACAGAGTGGCAAAAGTCGCAGAAAACAAATACATCGGTTCTTGCTGCTTATGTTGCCTTCCTTCTTACATTCTTCGAGCCTGAGAATGCTCAAGTAACTCTTAGTCCTGGAAGTAATGCGTCTCTTATCGAACCATTAAGTGAGCGTGAGATGGATGTTTTACGTATGGTTGCAAGCGGTGCTTCTAACCAAGATATTGCTGATACGCTTGTTATAACTCTTTCTACCGTAAAAAAGCACGTTGGCAATATTCTTGCTAAACTTACTGTGACGAACCGCACACAAGCAATTATACGCGCTCGTGAACTCCGCCTGCTCTAATTCACCAACCATGATACTACTCACAGCTACTAATGGTACCTGCAAGTATACTTTAGTCTACTACCTTTCCACGTTACTCACTGTATTCTTAGTACAGAAAGAGATGTTCACAAGTTGCTGAACATTCAACATAACTGGTGAAGGAAAGGACACAACATCATGCAACAGGTACCGAACAAACAACTTGTAAATTTTTCTCCCTGGGCGTATTTTCTCGGTTTAGGATTCGCTATCGGCTTCGGCAGCATTGGCACACTTCTCAACGTGTTGTTCTTACATAACTTTGTGCTGAGTTATAGCGTTGGTGCTATAGTAGGATTGCTCCTAGGGTTGCTCGGAGTAAAGCTCTTTGGCGCACAATGGATAGCACAAATTGAGAAGCAGCAAACCGCAAGAACATCGAAACCTGTAGCAAAGGGAGTGCTTCCGTTAGGCTTCTATATAGGGACAGGGGCAGCAATTGGTATAGGTACTCTGGGGGTCCCTCTAGGCATCGGTCTTCATAACGTTGGTTTTGGTCTCAGCATTAGTCTAGCGATTGGTCTCGTTGTGGGCGTTGTCGTTGGTCAAATTGTCAAAATGACACGTAAATAATTGCTTGTGCGATTAGAGAGACAGGGAACCTCTACAACGATGTTCCCTGTCTCCCTATCTGTATCTCCAAGAAACGTCATCATAAAATACTGTGAAGGAAAGAGCATGCAAGAATACATCATACGTATTGAAGAACACCTTGACCCATATTGGAAAGAGTGGTTTGATGGCATACAGCTTTCCAGCACGGAAAAAGGCGAGACGCTTCTTACAGGTGCTATTCCTGATCAAGTAGCACTCTATGGACTCCTTACAAAAATACACAACCTCGGATTGACGCTACTAGTGGTAGAACAGATAGAACATTCGGCTACAATGACAAACAACAGACAAAATATACTCCCTTGAATGCATTTATTCGTGTGTCTTACGCTGTTGCTCCCTCTTCACCACCGTTGTTCCTATCGCTCGCCCGACAAGTAAGGGTGCTTCAAGGACATCGGCGGCAGAGTCGCTTATGTCTCGCCTCGGAGTAATCACCTTGTACGCTTCAAATTCCAACCGTCGCGATGTGCGGCCTATGTTCGTGATGCGTCCCGTCACCTCGACGAAATCGCCAGCGTACAACGGGGCAAGAAACTCAATGCTTTCATAGCCTACAAGCAACCCCTCATCGCCATCACAAAGAATGGCAAGCTCCGTCGCCACATCGCCAAATAAGGATAGCATATGAGCACCATTGACGAGGTTACCACCATAATGAGCGGCACTTGCGCTCAAACGTACACGAAGTGTTGATGTATATTCATGTGTATCTGACATATCTTTTCCTTCTATTTTCTTAACAGGTCTCAATATCCATGCTACAAACAGTATGTTACAATATAGCAAAACCATCACAAAGAAGAGACACGCTATGAAAAACTATACCACAGCACCAGCATTAACCGAGGCATACATTACAAACGTATGGGAGACCCTTCCGCCGCATATACGGCCTACAACGCTTTTACCATGTCCGTGCCCACCTCTTACGGCGCAATTTAGTTGCGAAGTCACGATTGCCAGCGAGACCTTTCAGTATACGGGAAGTTTTAAGTTTCGTGCAGCCTACAATCTTCTCGCCTCTATTCCACAACACCGTATAGTAACAGCTTCGTCAGGGAACTTTGGTCAGGCGGTAGCCTACGCCAGCAAGTTACTTAGCAAAACATGTACCGTTGTGATGCCTTCGACCTCGGCACAAGTTAAGATTGATGCCGTACAATCACATGGTGGTCATGTCGATTTGATTGATGTGCGACAGATAAGCCGTGCCGAACGAGTGGCACAATTGCTACAAGAACAGCCCGATGCATTTCAGGCACAGGCATATGACGACTACCGTGTTGTTGCAGGCAACTCGACGCTGGGCAAAGATATTTTTACGATGGAGAACTTCGATACTATAATCGTTCCCATAGGTGGGGGTGGTCTTTCGTCGGGTATCGCTATTGCGAGGGAGTATCTACACAAAACCACCGAGATCATTGGTGCTGAGCCTCTTTTAGGCAACGATGCCGCCCGCTCACTGCGTAGTGGACACCTGATTCGTAACGAACAGGAGCCAGCGACAATCGCCGATGGTGCGCGTACCATCAGCCTCGGTCATCTCAATTGGGAGATACTGCAACATGGGCTTGCCGACATTATCGAGGTACCCGATGAATTGTTACTTACAGCAACTCGCCATTGCTTTCGCTATGTCAACTTGAAAGTCGAGCCGACGGGTGCGCTTGCTATTGGTGCCATCTTTGCCAATCCAGCGCGTTTCGTGGGTAAGCGAGTGTGTTGTATTGTTAGTGGAGGCAACGTTGATCCAGGTGTTTACGCGAACATTATTGCTGGTTGATCATTTTTGCACTGGATATAAAGCGAGATGGGCAAATGTTGCCGCCGCCCCTACCGGAGCATTTTGCAAGTTCGAGACAAATAGCGCAGTAGCTCCACTTGTATACGCGGTGTCGGTAATCGTACTCAGGACTTGATTGTTGACCATAAATTGCAGCTTAGAACCTGTCGCGTTAATAGCAATATGGTTCACACCACCCTGTTTTTGAACTGCCGAATTATTTGTATAATCGACGAGGCGCGGCGTTGTGGTGACTCCATTGGCATCGGTTGTCCCTTTGAAGATGGCAAAGGAGCCGTCGCCGTACAATTCAAAACGATAAAACGCCGTTAGCGACATATTCTGGCTCAATGTTCCTCGGATGTACACACCATAGCCATTATCCTGCGCCCCCTTCGAGAGTGTAGCATCGACAGAAAGCTGAAAATTGGCATACGTTTTGCTCCCTGGAATAAGTTCCCAGAGCAATTTGTGGCTATCATTTTCCAGTTTCAGCGCACCGTTTCCCAGTGACACGGAGAATTCACCGGGATAACTTTGTATACTCCAACCATTGGTATTGCTGGTGAACGCATCTTGGAAGAGAGGATTGCCCTTTGGCACAGGATTTGTCGCGGCAGCTTTTGGCGTAGTGCTACCTGAGTTGGATTGAGTGTTTTTCTGTGCAAACAAGAATGTGTAGGCCAGAAAGCTTGCTCCAACCAGTGCAATAAGCAACGCACACACACCTATAATTCGTCCCAACTGAGGTCGGCGACGCGATTCAGGTTCCTTATAAAACGACGATAATGGCTGTTGAGCATTATGTGCGAGTTGACCAGATTGACGGACGGGTTCATACCGATACGTATTGTCCGCGTTATGGAGAGAATGTACAGGGGGTTGCGAAATATTATTCTGTGGCATGGATTGAGGCATGCCAAACGCGGCTGGACTCACGGTTGCTTGCGACTGTTGAGGAGGGGGCACCTGATATGATGTAGGTTGGTTATATCTATTTCTTTGTTCGGGCGGTGCAGGATAGCGTTTCAATTGACTATCAGCCTGTCCCTGCGACTGATCGAACCACTGCATTGACGGACTTTGTTGCACAGGCTGCTGTGGTGAATTCCAAGGCGATGCGGTTGGAGGTAGAGGACGTTGCCGCTGACCATTATTTGTAGGTGGCACTCCATTATAGAAACCACAGTTTGCACAACGTGGATTCGTGAGACCGAGTGACGCCCCGCAACTTTGACAACGGGGCGTTGTGTTCTGTGACGAATACGTAGAAGACATACAGAAACCTCCAACACTGCGAAAATGTATCCATGAGAATATCGCATAGAATGAGCCTTCTGTCCAATGTTGTGTGCCACAATAGCATTTTCGGGTAAGCTCACTTGCTATCCTCGATTACTCGCCGCTAGTTACCGTATGTCACCACTAATGGTGCTGGATCAAGCGCAAGGACCTCCTGCGGTGTCATCAAGCGCGTTTTTGACTCAATATGGTAGAACAACTTAAAGCCCCCATATTCAAAGTTGGAGTATTTCTGCATATCCCCTTTAACCCAGTTGGTGTATTGCTGTATTTTGTCGTCACGATCACCAACATATCCCCCAACGCTATCAACGTGAATCACCACATCAACGCGCGTATCGAGCAACAGGTTACGCTTATCCGCAATCTCAGCCTGTCCAGCGTCATAGGGACTAGCGGTTCCATCTCCACTCGGTCGATATTGATGGATAATAAGTATTTTTCTAGGAACGTGATATTTCATCGGCAGTTCCGCTACTGCTTGAATGATGGGGTTCAGGTCTGAAGCTCGCACATTGCTCAAATTCACACCAGGAATACCGTCATGACGTGGGAACATCCATTCAGGGTCTATCGCCATATTGACAAACGTATATTTTTCCAGGTAGGGCAGGAAGAAATTAACTTCCTCCATCACAGGGGCAAGTCCGATGTTCAGGTCTAAAAACAAGAGCAGATGATGACTTTGACAGAAATCTACATATGCCTGGATGGTATCGGGATCGACATGGTGGCTATAGTACCCATTGGGGCCAGGAAAAGAATCCGGTACACTTACCACGAGGTCAATACCAGCCTGAATAGGATGTGCTGGATCGAGTTGTTGATAGGCATCACCCTGCTGAATTAACTGGTTATACATATCCTCGCTTAACTCATACGCTGGTCCTGTTGGCTCTGCACCTGGTACGGCATAAAATGCCACGACCCGATGTGATGGCAACACAGCACCAACGTTGGGATCGAACATTGGCGTTGGTGTGGGTGTTGGCACTGAAGTTGCGGTCGGCCTTGGTGTGGGTGAGGATGACAGCAAACCAATACTCGTCATTCTGGCCCGTGCCATAAACACGCTCGTAGTTATTATCACAACTGATAAAACGAGCAGGAATGAAGTGATAGTCCATGTTGTTTTTCTGTTTTTTGCCATATTGCTCTGCCTCTGCATCTGGTTAGTATCTATTCCTCGCGAAGAAGTGTACCTCTATATACTACCTCTTATTTACTAGAATACTGGTAAGCGAAACGAAATATAGACATATATTGCTATACGATTTCTTTGCTAGCTGCCATATCACGGCTATAAAGTTTCATACCAGAAGGATTGGGTCAATACACGTCCCCTTTTAGCCGTTGAAGATGATATATAATAAGGTATCTTCTATTTGACGTTGTAGAAAGGACATTCTCTTGGATCAAAGTATTAAAAAACAGGCATTGCGCCTTTTTACGTATGGACTCTATGCTGTTATGTGTGCAGATGAGCAAGACGTGAACGCCTTCACTGCTAATTGGCTCACACAAATTTCGTTCGAGCCGCCCTTAGTTGCTGTCTCTATAGAGAATAACGCAAAGTCGCTCTCAATCATCCTGAATAGCAGGAAATTTACGATAAATGTGCTACAGACCGGGCAACGCGAACTTGCTGGCACACTGGGGAAGTCTGCTACACGTACACCAGACAAACTTGCTGGTATTCCCTATACCACAACGAACGCTGGTTATCCGATTCTACAATCGGCTCTAGGCTGGGTGTCTTGCGATGTACAGCAAACGGTACCAGCAGGTGACTCAACGCTCGTGATCGCCGAAGTCGTGGATGCGGGCATGCTTGCCGAAGGAATACCGCTTACAATGGCCGAAGCTGGTTTTCGCCACGCAGGATAACACAGTAAACAGTAAACCGACTGTAACTCTCCCTGGTGGTTGCCTTTCAAGAAAGGCTACACCCAGAAAAGGGACAATCTATCTCATGCTAAATCAGGAGTAACCTTTATGCAAAATGGGAGCAGTGTCTCCTTGGGTGCTGAGGCAGTACGCGCAGACTGTGTATTTTGTCAACGCAATGTTATCGCCACGTATATACTCAAAGAGACGCCAAATTTTCGTCTTGTCGCCGATCACGCCCCTCTTGTCGAGGGGCATATACTGATCATGCCTAAACTGCACTATGCTTGCTACGGAGCCATACCTGCGGAACTGGATGCGGAATTTTTTGCCTTAAAGCAAGAGGCTCAACGTTTCCTGCAACAATACTATCTGCCTCCAATCTTCTGGGAACATGGTATCTTTCATCAGTCGGTATTCCATGCCCATATACACTGTTTTCCCTTTGGAACATTAGAGCAGAAACAACATGATCTGTGTCAACAACTTTCGGCGCAGACGGTGCAGACACAGGACGATATCCGTGCATGGTACCTATCGAAAGGGCAATACTTTTATCTGGAGCCAGACCAAGCCTTTCTTTTTGCGCCTCATACCGAAGACTATCTGCGTATCATCCAGGGGATTTTCTGGCCTAAAGTAGCAATGCTCAATCAACAGAAAATCTGGCACTCATCGCAGCAACGGCAAAAGGAAGGGCTAACGCGTATCGCCACAACCGTCGCAAGGTGGCGCATGTTTGAACAGGAAGGAGCAACTTATGCCAACGAAGCCAGTACATGACGAATTTATTATCGCGGATGATGTCACCTTACATTGGGTACAATGGGGTACACAGGGGGCACCAATTATCTGCATTCATGGTATTACGGCCAATGCATTCTTTTTTCAAGCCATAGCCGATGATCTTGCACCTACTCATCGCGTTTTTGCTTATGATCTACGAGGACGTGGCGATAGTGACAAACCCGAAGAAGGCTATAGTGTTCCCATTCATGCGGCTGATCTTGCAGCACTGATTGACGAACTCGGCCTTGAGCGTCCTATCGTCATTGGTCACTCGCTTGGTGCTATGATTGCGCTCTACTTCGCAGCACACTATCCCGACAAATTGAGTAAGTTAGTTCTGCTCGATGCTGGAACACCATTGCCGTGGCAAACAGCCGCAGAGCAACCTGCATGGTTGACCGCCGCAATTGATCGCCTGGGCACAACAGTTCCCTCATATCAGGAGTACATCAGACGCATGAAGGCCGCTCCATTTCTTGGTCCCTACTGGAACGAGTATGTAGACATTTACTATGCTCATGATGTTCTACACGAAAACGATGGCTCAGTTCTACCCAAGAGCTATAAAGCAGGCATTCTTGAGGAGGCCGCGCACTTTGAAGAGTTCCAGCCAGAGCAGCAGTGGGCGCATGTTACCGTTCCAACGCTCCTGCTACGTGCAGGACAAGGCTTATTCGTCGAGAATGACCAGTTAGTGACGGAGACAGCAGCAACAGAGGCTCAACGCACAATTCCCAATTGCCGCTACGTTAACTTTTCAGCATTGAACCATTACACAATCGTCTTTCTGGCTAATCAAGGACCGCTACAGCAGATACGTGCCTTCATAGAAGAAAAGTAAGCAAGAAGACGCGTGGGCAACATGTACATGTTGCCCACGCGTCTTCTTATGCAATATCTTATGCGTGCCTATGCATGCTTATGCGTGTTGCACTGTTCCTGATTCTTTTGTCTGTTGCACTTCATCGTGTACATCCTGTATACGTGCGGCTTGCAAAGCGTATGCTTTGTGCCAGCATGCCAGCGAGATAATGACAAGTAGCAAGCCCGAATTGAAATCGGTTGCCATGCCAGTGAGAATCATGCCAAACGCTTGAGAGCAGTACCACACGATAACGCTCATAACAATGGAAGCAACCAAGACGGGGCGCAACTGGTTTTCCTTAGCAAAAGCCAGACCGCAACCGAGAGCCAGGAATACCACAATGAGCGTGATATTGAGTGGTATCTCGATGTTGGCTGTGGCCTTCGCGAGATTTGTGAGAATGGGGTCCACCAGTACGCTATTCAGACCACCCTGACCCACCATCGCACTGATAGCCTGAGAAATCTGCTGCGGCTGCCACCAGTAGGGTTGCAATTGGAGTAACGCGGCGAAGAACCAGAAACCTGAAAGTACCCAACGTAATGCCCTTCGTGTGAGCAAACCATCATCATAATTTCTTGTTGTTGCCCCATTCGCCTGGTTACGTGGATAAACGGCCAGACCGAGCAACGGGTAGAGTAACACTGCTCCTGGCGCACCTGATAGTATGCTGGCTTGTCCTGTGAACAACATGCTCATGCCTTCGCCGCCATACCAGACGACAAAAGCCCACACGATAGAAGCGATTACGACCTCTTTCATCCAGCGATCAGGAAGGAAGAGGAAGGCAAGTCCCAGTAGAATTTGCACGATGGCAATGAACAGATTAACAGCCACAAGGTGGAGCGTGGTCTGGGTAATAATGAACTGTAGGCTCGGCTCAAATAAGCCAGGCTGACCATTTAGCATGGGCTTCATAACCCCATTGACCATATTCATGGTAAACATTTGTGGCTGTAGCTGTAAGAGACCGTCGATAAGCCATAACACACCCAGGATTCGTTGCAACACTTTACGCGAAAATAGCATATCGTTATCATATCCTTTCAATTGCGATGCGAGAATGAACATGCATGTCACAAATATGTGTCGCACATCCCTTTAAATTTAGTATAGTGTCCTACACATTACTCCTACATAATATAGAGCGGCTCACCCTGATTGTCTATTGGTAGAAGTCCCTATTATATTAGCTCAAGAGCATGCGACTAATCAAGAAAGCGAGAGATACGAAAAGGTCTATCTGAAAGACGTAGAAAGAGGAGGGAGCAAACAAATGTTCACTCCTTGACTTTTGGTAGCGTACAACATACAATTTGATATATCCATATGGAGATATGAACGGCACGTAATGCGGATTGTTTTCCCCACCTTTTAAGGAGAAACTTCCATGGCTACACTCACACTACAGAGCGAAGAGGCTCTGGTAACGCGTATTCATAAGCAACAACTCGTTGAGTCTCTTGAGCATATGAGTCCTATCTATCTGGAAGGAATCAAGCGCATCCTTACCGTCTCAGCCGATACAGAGTTGATTAGTGCTCCTGCGTACTATAATGCGGCTATTCATGCACCCTCATTGAACACTTTTGGCTCCGCCATCTCGATTATACAGGATGAGATGGGCCATGCTCATATCGCCTATCGCCTCATGCGTGACCTGGGCGTCGATACCGAGAAGTTGATTTTCGAGCGAGAGCCGCGCAATTTCAAATACCCTTACGCCTTTGATATACCACTTGATAGCTGGGTCGAGTTGATTGTTGCCAATGCGTTTTATGATCGCGCAGGCTATACACTGCTTGGAGACATCTATCAAAGTACGACCTTTGGTCCCTGGAAACGCGCTCTTGTGAAGGTTGACAAAGAAGAGACCTTTCACTTACGACACGGCGAGCAGGGCATGCGTAAACTGAATAAAGACCGTAGTGGACATGAAGCCCTCCAGCAAGCCGTTAACTGGATGTTCTTGCTCACGGTTGAGTGGTTTGGCTTGCCTGATGACAAAAAGAAGCACAGCGAGCAGCTTGATTACGGCTTTAAGGGCCATAGCAACGACGAACTGCGTCAAATCTGGCTCTCGACCGCCGTACCGCTTTGCAACGAACTACAAATTGAGGTGCCCGCACATTATGACGACGAGCAGAAGAAATACGTCGTTGATTGTGCCTTCCCCGCACACTTCGATGCTAAGGCGAAATGCTGGGATGGTCCTTGCACATGGGAAGATGTGATGAAACGTTGGAAGGCGCGTGGCCCCAAGAATGAAGAGTTCGTCGCCATGATTCAGCGTGGCAAAAAAGACATGTTGCGCCAGTTGGAGCAAGAGGACTAGCAGCATGACTACAACCTACCCTTCCCTACAAACACATTCAGAAAAAGATACATCTTGTCCCGCGCTCTGGGATGCGTTACGTGACGTAATGGACCCAGAATTACCAATCAGCGTTGTGGACATGGGTCTGATCGTCGCGCTGATACAACAGAACGAGAGTGTCAATCTCAAGTTGACCTTTACAGCAATGGGCTGTCCGGCGATGGAATTTATCATGGACGATATCCGCGAACGTCTGTTACAAGAGCCAGGTGTACGCGAGGTTTCCATTGACATCGTATGGGAACCCGTGTGGACGAAAGCCCGTTTGAGCGAAGAGGGCATCGACATCATGCGCTCGTGGGGAGTTTCCGCATGAACGAGACGCCTGTAGGGGCACAATTGATTGCGCCCACTCCCACTGATGTCGTCTGGCAAGTCTACGCGCGTCGAAAATACGAAGAGCCATTGCACGAAATCGGCAATGTTATGGCCGATGATGTCGAGCTAGCGAAGGTCTACGCCCGTAGTATCTACGACGAGTTTAGCTGGGTCGAAATGGTGATTATCCCACGCGATAGCATCGTCACAGTGATTAGCTCGTAAGGATATATTGCATGAACAATTCGACACGCACACGCACAGACAATCCCGCGCTCTTCGCTATTCTGTCCTCACTAGCGGACAACAAGCAAGCAGTAGGGCGACGGTATGCGTATTGGTGCAATGGTGCCCCTGCATTGGAAGCTGCGGTTGCCGCCGCCGCGATGACACAGGATGAGCTAGGACATGCACGTACTCTTTATCCTCTGCTTGACGATTTTGTACAGGCGGAGGCTGACCCTATGCAAGTGGAGCCAGAGACACGTACACTGCACTATTCTCTTGCCTTTCTGGACAAAGATTTTGTGGGCTGGTCCGATTTCGTCGCCACAAATTTTCTGTTCGATACTGCGCTTAGCACCTTCTTTGAGGCGGCACAGAACTCAACCTACGAACCATTGCGCCAACGCGCACGAAAAATTCTGCAAGAGGAACGTATTCATCTGATGCATGGCGAGGGCTGGGTACGCCGTCTAGGTAAGGCTGGCGGCGCAGTAAAAAGAACGCTTGCGGCTTCACTCAACAATCTGTGGAACGAAACCCTCTGCTGGTTCGGTCCCAACGATGACCCTGTAATGCAACAATTGTATCAAGAAGGTGTTATCAACGCCACATCTGATGAACTGCGGAGTCGCTACCTGCAAAAGGTTATGCCTACGCTCAAACAGATGGGCTTCAACGTCGCCGCGACCTTTAACGAAACAACGCAACTATGGGAAACAAACGAGGCGTTGCCCTGGCAACAATGGGATAATGGGGGACGACGCTTTTGAGAAAAAATAATGGATATGCGATATAATGCGAGCGAACCGGAGACACCAGGAGTGCAGGTTCTCTGCCCCTATTGTGGTTCGCGAAACACAGAATTGTTTTCGCTGTTCGGTCAGCAATTGCTGACAGTACAGTATTATTGTAATGCTTGCCATACACCATTTGAACGTATCAAGGATGATGAAGTCCTGAACGACTACGCAGCACGAAAGGAAAGCGAAGCATGACGACAACTACAGAGCGAACACTGGTAAACTACACAGTAACCGAGGGTATTGCGGTCATCGAACTCACGAACGCTCCTGCTAACACGTACAGCCGTGAGATGATGCAGCAACTTGACCATGCCATCCTGGAGGCTCGTTTTGACGAGAGCGTCCATGTGCTGGTGTTACGTGGCGCAGGCGAAAAGTTCTTCTGTGCTGGAGCAGAAATCAGTATGCTGAATAAGGTCTCGCCAACCTTCAAGTACTATTTCTGTCTCCATGCGAACGAGACACTGACACGACTTGAGCAGACGCCCAAGCTGGTGATTGCCGCGCTCAATGGACATACTGTTGGTGGTGGCCTGGAGATCGCGCTCGCCTGTGATATTCGTATCGCGCGGCGTGGTGCTGGTAAGGTTGGTCTACCGGAGGTCAATCTGGGTGTTATGGCTGGCACAGGCGGCACACAACGTATGGCACGCGCTCTGCCCAAGAACAAGGCTATCGAGTTGATGACCGAGGGTCGCTTGTTCAGTTTTGAAGATGCTCTCGAACTCGACTTGATTAACTACATCTACGAGTCTGAAAACTATTGGGAACAGGTGATGGCCTACGCGAAAACCTTCTGCCCCCCGAATCGCTCCGCTAAAACGGTTGGACGGATTAAACGCTCCGTGCAGTCTGGTTCAGAGATGGCCTTCTCCGAATCGCTCGCCCTTGAACGTGAGTTGCAGCAACTCTGCTTCCAGAGTGAGGACGCAAAAGAGGGCATCGCAGCTTCCATCGAAAAACGTAAAGCGAGTTTTCCAGGGAAATAAAAAATAGCTCTGTGGGGCCATGTATGGCCCCACAGAGCTATTTTTTATGTGACTTTTCCTATGTTGGCAGCCTCCCTCAGCAGAATACGGGCTACCTTTACCGCTGCTCCTACTTGAGGTGTGTGTCCAACACCAGGTAGAAGAATGAGTTCAGAGTGAGCTATTCCAGCGTGAAGATCGTAGGCGCATGCTATTGGGAGGAGATGATCTCGTGTTCCCCAGATAATCGTTGTCGGAACCTGCACCTGTGGCAACACCGCATCTAATTCCACTTCCCACTCATACGTTTGGATGAAACCAGCGTAGGCGGGTCGTTGTGAATTCTGTATCATCGCATCCAGTACAAAGCCTGGAACAGGGAGCGAATAGTTCCACATACGCTGCATCGAGAGAAGTGCGGCTTCGCGAGTAGGTGCGTAAGGAGGATGTGCGCCTTCACGCTTCAAGCCTGCGCTGTTGAGCAGATACAAATGCTCTACACGTTCAGGATGCCTGGCAGCAAAGTGGGTCGCAATCCAACCACCGAGTGAATTCCCAACGAGCGTCACACGAGGGTAACCAAGAGCAATGATAAACCGCTCCACATACAGGACATGGGTGTGAAGGTCCATTCCTTCTGGTGCCAGGGGCGTTTCGCCAAAACCAGGCAGATCAAGAGCATACACCGTATATTTCTGGCTCAAGAGGGGAATGAGTGTTACCCAGCCCTCAGCGGAACCACCAAGCCCATGAATAAGGATAATTGGAGTTCCGCGGTCTCCTGCACGGTAGTAATGAATGGGGAAGCCATCGACATCACATATTCCTTCATGGGCACCAGTGAGCAGCATTCCTGCACGAATCACGCTAATCATTGTCTCCCATGGGCGACGATAGATTTGCACTGCAAGCGTTGCTATACCACCAGCGGCGGCAAGCATTCCAAGAGTGGAAAGAAACTGAAAAGATTTCTTTGAGAAAGACATACCTACCCTTTCTTCGGAGGGCTTCTCGCCCTTGTTCGCTTTCATCCTTATTCCGACTGACAACGGACTCGCGTTCTCCCTCCCTCCGTTAGTCAGTTGGAGAGGGATGTTCCTGTATCAGCAAGCCTCTCAAGACCTTACCAACTGTGTTTTTCGGCAGCTCGGTGCGAAACTCGATCTGTTGTGGCAGCTTGTAGGCATCCAAGCGCTCACGAGCATAGGCAAGCATCTCCTCAGTAGTGGCCCGTTGGCCGCGTTTGAGGACGACGAAAGCTTTGATGAGTGGAGATGCTGGAGTACCGATGGTGCCGCTCTCATCCTTCTCGGCTGGTACGACGATACTGATGACGGCGACTTCCAAGATTTTGGGGTGCTCGTACAAGACTTCTTCCACATCGCGTGTATAGACATAGAAGGCACCAGAGAGAACCAGGTCTTGTTTGTGATCGATGATGCTAAAGAATCCATCTTCATCCATCAGTGCCACATCGCCGGTGTGTAGCCAACCATCTCGCAACGCCTGTGAGGTCTCTTCAGGCAGATTCCAGTAGCCCTGCATAACTTGTGGCCCACGAATGAGCAGTTCCCCCACTTCTCCAGGTGGCAGGGTTGCACCCGTCTCCAAGTGGACAATTCGTGCATGAGTGCTAGGCAAGGGGAGACCGATACTGCCAACACGCCGTTCGCCTTTATAGGGTTTTGCGTGCGTCGTAGGAGAGGCTTCCGTCAAAGCATATGCCTCCACCAGGTGCCCTCGTGTGAGCTTCTCAAATGCCTCCTGCGCCTCAACGGATAATGGAGTTGAGCCGCTGACACAAATGCGAATGGCTGCGACTCCGTACTTACGCACATTGGGGTAATTTGCAATCGAAAGGAAGAGTGCTGGATATCCAATCAACATACTTGGCCGATACCGTTGGACCGTTTCGAGTACCTGATCAGTACGTGATGTCGGCACGAGCAGGAGTGTGCCAGCCAGAGCGATTGAAGCGTTCATCCCAGTCGTAATACCATAGATATGGGAGAGAGGGAATAGAGAGAGGATCACCTCCTGCCCACGCACAGCATCGGTCATCCAATGGCTCCTCTGCAGCACATTAACCACCAAATTTCTATGAGAGAGCATTACGCCCTTGGGAGGACCGGTCATTCCTGCTGTATACTGGATCAAGGCAAGGTCACTTGATGTTGTCCCACTCTCTAGCGGTATTGTTGACTGGCGGCGCAACAGGTGCTGAAACGAGAACGTGCGAAATGACGCCCTAGAAGGAGATGTTGGCTCGACACCCACAAGAACGTCTCCTGAGAGAGAGACGGCATTGACAGGGGAGCTAACTTCCTTCTCTATAGGCAAAGAGACATGCGGCAAGAGAGTATGGAATGCATTCTGCGATGCCAGGGAACCCTCCTCGATGAGACGTACCAACGACGCACGCCGACGCAGAGGGAGGTACTCACGGACATCCGTATACACGACCTGCGTAATGCTCGTTCCAGCACACACGCGCTCGGCCATGCTACTATGGGACTTCAAGGTAAGGAGGAGCTGAGCCTCGGAGTCACGGAGCTGACGCTGAAGCTCCTGTTCATCTAAAAGTGGGTTCCCAAAAACAACGATGGCACCGGCCTTGAGCGCACCATAAAAAGCGATCACACATTGTGGAATATTGGGCAAGACAATCGCGACACGATCCCCCGGCTTGATGCCTAAGCTCCGCAATGCACGGGCAAAGCGAGTACTCAAGCGGTCCAGTACATGGTACCGAATCTTTTTCCCAAAGAAGATAATGGCGGGATGCTCAGGAAAGGCACATGCACTGGTGCTGAGCATCTCGTGGAGAAGCTGCTTGGGCTGCGGAATCTGTGCTGGTACACCGCTATCGTAGTGGTTGAGCCAGGGCATTTCGCTGCGCTGGGCCGCGAGCAGAGTGCTTCGGACTCCATGCTGTAGCATGCGTTGCTGTTGTTGCACGCTCTCTGCGCCACCACCGACCACCTCGACATTTGGCTCTTGTTTCTCGATAAAGCGACTGATGGCTCGATTGACGGCATCGGGACGCTCAAGCTGCACAAGGTGGGCTGAGACAGGGATATCGACCAACTGTGCGTTCGCAATACAGCGTAGCACATCTTCATACTGTGTACGCAAGAAGACCCGATCTCGCTGACCGAGCATGACGAGGGTTGGGATAGCGAGTTGCTTCATGCTCCAGGTGGAGAGTATACCATCAAGCATCCCCTTGAGCGTGCGCTGTGGCGCAAACAGCGCAACACCCAGTTTTTTTGCCGCGAAGCTAAAAAGTGGATCGGGAATATTGATCAGTCTCCCCAGCAGTGGTGTCATGGTGAAGCGTGTCGTCACACCGATCAACACCAGGCTGCGTACCCTTTCAGGATAACGAATGGCGTATTCAGTAGCAAAGGCACCACCAAAAGAGTGCGCGATGAGATGTACCGGCCCCTGGACATCCAAACCCTCCAGGACCAACTCCATGTCCTGAACCAAGCCTGCCATCGTGTACGCAAGTCCAACAGGATCATCACTCAAACCATGCCCACGCAGGTCGGGAGCAATCACACGCATGCTCTGTCCAAAAAAACGCAACTGGTAGAGCCACTGTGTCACGCTACCACCATAGCCATGCACAAAGAGCAGGGTACGTGTGGCACCCTCTGGATGGATGTCAATCACGCTTATGCGTCGAGGCTCTTGTTTCCTTCGCGCGGCGGGCGCATAAAGAATGCGACGGTATAGTTCGATATCGAGTGCCATATGTTCCCCCTATTCAATCCAAAACGCGACAAAGGGGTGAGAGATGGAATGCCCCCCAATGACCTCTCTTGGAGACAGGTATCCAGGCTTTGCCCTGACAATTAGTAGCTACTCTGTGGTCTCTCGTAGTTTGAACCGTTGAATCTTCCCCGTTGCCGTTTTGGGAAGTTCGGGGAGGAACTCAATCCAGCGCGGGTACTTAAACGGGGCAACTCGCTCCTTCACGAAGGCTTTTAGTTCATTCGCCATTGCCTCGGATGTCTCATAGCCTTGTTTGAGAACGACGTATGCTCTAGGCTTGACCAGTTCATCTGCATCCGTGTCGCCTACTACCGCGACCTCCAAAACCGCAGGGTGGGCGATGAGTGCGTTTTCAACCTCGATTGGCGAAACCCATTGTCCTCCTACCTTTAGCATATCATCTGAGCGACCGCAATACCAGAAGTAGCCTTCTGCATCCTGATAGTACTTGTCACCGGTATGAAGCCAATGCCCTCGCATGACATCTTTTGTCTTTTCATGCTTGTTCCAATAGTATGCTGCCGTACTATCCCCACGAATATGAAGACTGCCGATGTCCCCCTGTTGTACTGCCTGACCGCTCTCATCAGCAATCAAGGCTTCATAGCCGGGCACAACCCTCCCCGAACTGCCTGCCTGAATCTCTCCAACACGATTGCTAATGAAAATGTGCAGAATCTCTGTGCTGCCAATGCCATCGAGAATATCAACGTGAAATTTCTCCTGCCAGCGTCGTAAAATATCGGCGGGCAGTGCCTCACCAGCGGAGGTACAGAGACGCACGGAGGAGAAATCGAAGCGTTTCTCTGCATCGGGCAAGGCGAGCATACTAGCGTAAAGAGTTGGGACACCAAAAAAGATCGTCGGGCGGTAACGCTCAATCACTTTAAACATATCCTCTGCAAGCGGTCGTCCAGGATAATGGACGGCACTCGCCCCTACACTAAAGGGGAAATACAGGCCATTGCCTAAGCCATACGCAAAGAATAATTTGGCGGCGGAAAACGCAATATCATCCTCAGAAATCCCGAGAATAGGCTTGGCGTAGTATTCGATACAGGAGGTCATATCATGCTGCAGGTGTACGCAGCCCTTGGGGAAGCCAGTGCTGCCAGAACTATATAACCAGAATGCGCTATCATCTTTGCTGGTCTCTACAGCCTCAAGCTTCGTTGATGCCTTCTCTGTCCACTTTTCAAAGTCGTGCAACCTGGACGTTTCCTGGTCGCCTTCCTGTTCCAGCCCAACGACGATAACATGGCGTAGGTATTTAAGCTGGGGAAGAATCTGCCTCATCTGCTTCCACACGGAGGCATGAATGATTAAAGCACGCGCCCGGCTGTCATTGAGCATATAACTATAGTCGCTGGGGCGGAGTCCAGTGTTCAGAGGAATGGGCACTGCCCCCATTTTGATAGCTCCAAAGAAGGCTGCGGCAAGTTGTGGTGAGTCGAGCAGTATCAGGGCTACACGCTGCTCTAAATCTACACCCAGATCGAGCAGGCCATCGCCGACACGATTGGCAAGCTCTGCGATCTGTGCGTAGGTGTAGGTAGCCCCTTCATAATAAATAGCGGTTTTTGCACCACGTCCCTCGCTCACATTGCGATCCAGGAAAGCAGTGGCGACATTGAATTGCTCCGGCAGGGTAATCGAAGGGACAGTTGTTTCCATGTATCGTACCTCTTCTCTCTCGTTAGAAATTGCTAGTAAGCCTCACGTACAAATCGTCTAAAACAGACGTTGAAACGGTGAAAGGGCAAGCAGCAAGCAAATATTGGTACGATAACAATTGTACCATAATTCAGTACGTGGAGGCACATTTCTAGCATGCCTGTCATTCCGAATCTCTCATGAGGTTAGAACTCTCTACACCTTTCTAATAGAATAGGGAATTCCGATCAGTGCTGGAATCGGAACCTCGTCTGCTCGGTTGCTGTGTGGGCGTAACTGCCCACGCCGAAATGAGAATTTTTATGTCGTATCATGTAGAGAGCAAGTGAGAAGCAATACAAAGATAGCTCTCTTAGAGATACATGCCTACTACAAAGAAGGAGTACATTCTTATGAAACGATCACCACGATTGGATCGGTATGCACAGTTTGTTGGCGAGGATGTGCTTGCTCGTATCTATCATATTGCCGAGTCTCTGATCGGAGCGCATGTCCTGCACATCAATACGACACGTCATGGTGGAGGGGTAACCGAACTGCTGGCAGCACTCCTTCCTCTCATGGAGGAACTCGGCATTCCGCATACTTGGGATGTGGTCGCGCTCAATGATGCCGAGAATCGTTTTGTGGCACGTCTTGGAGAGCTGTTGCAAAGCATTGAACAAGGAAGCCTTTCCATACACGAGCAACGCGTCTTCCTCGACTCTTTACAGCGTACCGCATCTGAGAGCTATGTACAGGAAAAGCGAGCGGACTTCTATTTTATCCATGATTTTCAACTCGCTCCCCTTGCAACATTTCTTCCCTGGATGCGACCAGCACTCTGGATGTGTCACGTCGATACTGCTCATCCCAATGCGAGCGCAAAAGCATATATAGAGCAGTCGCTGAATCCTTATGTTGTCTATGTTTTTAATTCACCAGTGTCAATCTTTCCTGAACTACCGCGCGACAAAACACAGGTTATTACACCAACAATTGATCCGTTCGCTGAAAAGAATCGAGATATCTCAAGAGAGGATGGGTTAAAACTGTTGAGCGATTGTGGGATAGATACAGCACGCCCTCTAATCACACAAGTTTCGCGGTTCAGCACCTGGAAAAATCCCTGGCAGGTGATTGATGTGTATCGCCTCGTGAAAGAACAAATTCCTGCTGTTCAGGTCGCACTTGTTGGGGCAATGGAAGCTGCCGACGATAGCAGCGCACAAGAAATACTCAAGCAGTTGCAGGACTACGCGGGGAAAGATACGGACATACATTTGCTGTCTAATCCCACTCAGATACAGCACACGCAAGTAAACGCATTCCAACGCTATTCGAGCGTTATCCTGCAACGCTCGCCCCGTGAAGGATTTGGTTTGACAGCGACGGAGGCGATGTGGAAATACCAGCCCGTCGTGGGAACATCCGCGACAGGCTTACGTACACAGATTCTCGACGGACAGAACGGGTACATTGTTGATGACACAGAAACATGCGCTCAAGATACGCTCAGGCTTCTTCAAGACCGGGACCTCTGGCGTCAACTTGGCAGGGCCGCGCATCAGCGCGTCCAGGAAAACTACCTTTTGCCAATGATGGCATTGGAGTATCTGACAGCACTTACAAAAGCGCGTGACAATGGTAGGGAGACTAACTAAAACTTCTCTAAAAGCACACGCTTGACTCAAACTACATCTATTTTGCTACAATAATTGTAGGTGAATAGCTATTTCTGTGTGAGGTGTCGCTTCAGATAACAACTTCATGCTATGTCAGCAGCAGAATTTGAAAGGATAGAAGAGTTAATGACGATTTACAAAGTAGGTGTTGTTGGTGCGGGCCTTATGGGTGCTGGTATTGCTCAGACGTGTGCCCAATCGGGCTACGACGTAGTTGTACGTGAGATCAATCAACAACTGCTCGATAAGGGTCTGGCGCGTATTTATGGGGCGTGGGAAATGATGGCAAGCAAAGGTAAGCTTACACATGGGCAGGTCGATGAGAATCGCACTCGCATTCGCGGAACACTCGATATCACAGAGCTTGCAGAGTGTGATCTTGTCATAGAGGCGGTCATAGAAAATATGGAAGAGAAACTGCGCCTCTTTCCTGTACTTGACCATACACTAAAACCGGATGCGCTTATTTTGAGCAACACATCGTCACTGAATATCACCCAGATGGGGGCGGTAACGAAGCGGCAAGACAAGATATGTGGTCTGCACTTTTTCAATCCAGCACCTGTGATGCAACTCGTGGAGGTGGTTCAAACAATTTCTACATCGCAAGAAACTATCGAGACGGTAAAACAATTTGCAATCTCGCTTGGTAAAAAACCTGTTCTTGCGAAAGACACTGCTGGTTTTATCGTCAATTTTCTGCTCATCCCTTACCTGCTAGCGGCGATTCGTATGTTAGAGAACGGCATGGCGACTCGCGACGACATAGATGCTGCAATGAAACTGGGTTGTGGTTATCCAATGGGTCCCTTTACACTTCTTGATTATGTGGGGCTGGATACGACCATGTGGGCGGCAGAGGCCATCTACGAAGAGTATAAAGACCCTCTATACGCACCACCACCATTGCTTCGCCGCATGGTCATCTCTGGTATGTATGGTCGCAAAAGTGGCAAAGGCTTCTACGACTATCAATAATGGAACAGAGGAAAGCGGTAGGTACTGGTTCTGACCAATACCTACCGCTTTCCTTTGTTCTGAAGAGAACGTACTTCTTACTCTGGGTTAGTAACTCGCTTGGGTAGTGTTTTTTCGGTAGCATATAAGCGATGGCGACGATCCGCGACGTAACGCTGTGGCGTTGGTCGTACCTCATCGTGGTGATATGAACCGCTCGCATCGGTGTTCATGCCTGGAAAGTTAGGGCCATAATTGTAATGCCCTGTCTCGGCAGGTGATAATGGACCGAACGCGAATTGAGCAATACCACTGGTGATTGGTGCCCCATACTCCGGTATATTATCATAGAGATCATCAGGTACAGCGTTGTAACCCTTGCTCACAAGCTCGTCCTCGCTCAACGAAAGTCGAACGAAGCCTCGCTTTGTGTCGTTGGTTGCATAACTACGTGGTACGTAGTACGCTTTTGCGAGCAAACCGCTACTGCGCTCGATGAGAATATAGTTCGCAAAACGTGCTTCAACTTTGCCGAGAATATACCCATCTTTGTCAACAGCCTGTTCACCGAGTTGGAAGCGCGAAGGAGCCTCCTTGCGGCCATAAAGACTTGCAAGCTTGTCTGTTTTTGGTGCCATCGGGTCTTCCAATGCCCAACCTAAAATACCAATGATGACCAGTGGTGCAGCAACAATGGTGAGCCAGGGGTTTTCGGGAAAGAACAATATCCCAATAGCAGCAAGCAACATTGCGCCACTCAATAAAAGGGGCCATAAGCTAGCGTTCGGCAGGTGGATATGATGCTCTTCTTCATCATGACCCTCTGCGTTCTCTACGATACCCTCTTTTTTCGCCAGCGATCCGGTCAACTCTTCTGTGGTAAGATTAGCAGCACTTTGAAGAGAACTATCCATAAGCTTCTTGCTCTCCTCTTAATAATATAAGAATAAATCTACAAGGACTTTTAATTGCAACATTTGTCCTACTACATCTTAGCAAATAAATTCAGGTGATGCAAGCATTTTGTAGCGTTCACAGTACTAGCGAGTGGGTTGTAGCAGTAAGCCCTCCTCATAGATACGGCGAATTACGTCCTCGATTTCTGGTTCTTGGAATGTTACATCACGTAGTTGATGCCTTGCTCCCAGCCATGCCACCAACTCATGCGCTGGCATCGCCTCGCGTCCGAAACTTAGCCACAAGCGCGGTCCCTCTGAACGTATCTGCTGTACATCGTGTGGAAGATCACTAAGAGCTGGCTGACCTTGCATATCATGAGGCAAAGCGGCAAGTGCAGCAGGGTCCAGTACAGCAATAAGAGTACGATTTCCACCGAAGCGTTCTCGAATCGACACAACAGTTCCATCGTAGAGTTTGCGTCCATGATCGATAATCATCATACGTGGGCATAACATCTCTATATCGTCCATGTCGTGAGTTGTCAAAAGCACAGTGGTCTCTTTACGCGTGTTGAGTTTCAGCAGAAACTCTCGGATACGTGCCTTCGCGACTACATCTAAACCAATCGTCGGCTCATCGAGATAGAGTAGGTCTGGTTCATGCAGGAGTGCCGCCGCAAGGTCGCCACGCATACGTTGCCCCAGTGAGAGTTGTCGTACAGGTGTATCGATAAATTCATCGAGTTCAAGCATCGCACGTAGTTGTGCCAGGTTCTCAGTATGTCTTACCTCTGGTACACGATACAAATGGCGCAACAGGCGTAGCGAGTCTATTAGAGGCAGGTCCCACCATAGCTGCGTCCTTTGTCCAAAGACAACACCGATACGCGCAGCAAGCTCACGCCGTTGTTGTATGGGAATCAGGTCAGCAACCTGTACCTTGCCGCTAGTGGGCATGAGGATACCCGTCAGCATCTTAATAGTTGTGCTTTTACCCGCACCATTTGGACCCACAAGCCCAATCATCTCGCCACGCTCAACCTGCATCGACAGGTCGCGCACCGCCTCCACAACCCGTATCTCCGGGTCTACAATGCTACGTAATGCTCCTACCATACCTGTACGTCGTCGCGCAACGCGAAATGTTTTGCTCAGACCTTCAACGTCTATCATTTTCATGCATGTTCCCCTTTCCTTATCAAACTAGCTTCCTGTACTCTGGTAGTGGCGAACTCCAAAACTCCATACATATCCCGAAATTAGTGCAAAAACCAGTGCAATAAGCGGAGAGATAAATGCGATATTTGCCGGAAGACCAAATGGAAGCGCGTGCCCAAGAATAGCACATACTGGAATATAGGAGCCAAACGCTAGTGGTACAACAAAAAGAAAGAAGCGTTGTAGCGACTGGCTATAGATCGTTAGTGGGTAGCTCAACATCTCTCTTCCACCGTAGGTAAGGATATTAGTAAGATCGGTCGTCTCAACGGTCCAGAAGCAGATGGTCGCACCCAGTAGCAATACAGAGACAAAAATAATCGCACCACTTACGATACCAATGAGTAGTAAAACTACTTTGTACAGTGTCCACTGTAACGAAGGCAGCAGGATAAGCGCAACAATAAACCCTACACCTCCCTGTGTCAAACGTCCCATGCGGCGTAAACGGAAATCACTACCAACAACCTGTAGCAACGATCCGACAGGTCGCAGCAACACGCGATCAAACTCTCCAAGTCTGATGATTGCCGAGAAATTGTCTATACCTGAACCGAGCATCTCGGCACACCCATAGCTAATCGACATAACTGAGGCTAGTAACGCGACCTCGCCAATCTTCCAACCAAGTAGTGAAGGGAAAGGGCCAAAGATAACAAGTACGCCTAGAAATTCACAGCTTGTCGTTAAGAAAAATGTGCCAATATCAATCAACAGGTTTGCTTTATACTGGAACTGCACTCGTATCTGGATACCAATAAGATACCAGTACAGGCGTATATCATCTTTTAGCACGCGTAGCATGGTATGTATTCTCCTTTCTAGCCGCCCCGTACGACAACACGTTTTGCAGCAATTGCAGTTATCCAGCGCACAAGAAGCGTCAGGACAAAAAGCCAGAGCAGCAAACGTCCACTATCCAGCCATATCTCGTCGGTGCTTAACTTATTCAAAAACAGTTCCGCAGGAAAGTTCATTAAACCGTTGAAAGGCAGCCATACTGCAATTGTGCGTACCCATGCTGGAAAAAAAGGAAATGGTACAAACGAGCCGGTTAGAAAAAGTGCAATAGTTCCAGCCAGAACAGCCACCGCGCGTGCTTCTGTAATCCAGAAGGCAATGACATTGTAGAGATAACGGTAGGCGATACCTAACATCGCGCTGAATGGGAGAATGAGCAAAAATGCGAGCAGTGCATGCCAGTCTGTTGGGATGCCAATACCAAAGAGGAGCATACCTGCAAGATAGGTAGGGATGCCACGAAATACTATGTAATAACAATCACGCCCAATTTCGCGACTAAACCAGTACCAGTAGAAATCACAAGGTTTACTCAAGTCAGAGATAACGTCGCCCGAACGAATAGAGAGCATTACATCATACCAACCAAAGGGTAACACCACCATAATCATACTCTGTACAAGCCATGTGTAGCGGAGCGTGTCATGTACGTTGTAGCCAGCTGCCGAGGGTCGTACTTGATAGAGCGCGATAATCAGGTAACTAAAAATGGCTCCGAAGAAAATATTTGTGAGTATACCTGCAATGTTTGCCCAGCGATACATGAGTTGACGGCGAAATGCGGTTCGCGCCACCTCGACATAGAAAAGGAGCATGTCTGTTCTCCTATGTGATAGACATACATAATGAGTCTTCACGACAGCGCAAAAACCCAGCATCCACGCCGATAGGGATGCTGGTTGCCAGGTATTTTCTTTTTTGAACACATGCAAATACGCGGGACAGCCGATGCCTGCCCCGTATCCATCTACTCTGTGTGTATGCCCTAGAGCGGATGTGTACTATACGTATTGACCAATGTCGTCAATGGTTTTGAGGAAGGAAGATTTCCACACCTTTAAAGCCTGAGTACGAAACTGTGCGCTAGATCACTTCATCAAAAAAACAGAGTAGCTCCTTACCCCTCTTGACATAGAGTACACTCTAGGTTGTATGCTTTTGTCAACAACCTAGAGTCAGGAGGGAATTGATGGATGACGGTCTAACCATCCAACAAGTCGCGCAAAGAACTGGCCTCAGTATCCATACATTGCGCTATTACGAACGTTTAGGTCTCCTCATCTCTGTTCATCGCTTGCCGAATGGACATAGGCGCTACGACGAGAGCAACCTTCGATGGATTGATCTCCTGAAATGTTTACGCGCAAGTGCTATGCCTATTAGCGAAATGCAGCACTTCGCAGAGATAACACGACAGGAAACATCAACTGCACGTGAGAAGCGTGAGCTTCTGGAGGCTCACCGTCTGAGAGTCATGGCACAATTACAGGAAATCGAGCACACGCTGGCGCGCCTGGATACAAAAATTGCCCACTTCCACTCTGTTGAAATCGAGCAGGAGCAAGAGACACAAAAGGTGGGAGCGAAACTCTAGGGTTTCTTGAAAGAGTTGGATTGAAGCAGTTTAAAAGCAGAAAGAGGACAAATAGTATGTCATTGCAATCCGATGCGAAAATACTTCCTGGCGGAACGTTCACCATGACCGAAAATCTGACGGTCACTCGTATGGGGTACGGCGCGATGCAGTTGGCTGGCCCCCACGTGTTCGGCCCACCGACTGATCGCGATGCTGCCGTGGCCGTACTGCGTGAGGCGATAGAGCTGGGTATCACTCATATTGACACCAGCGACTTCTACGGCCCGCACGTCACAAACCAGATCATCAAGGAAGCCCTGCACCCCTACCCAAACGAGTTGCACATCGTCACCAAGATCGGATCGTTGCGAGACGCCGAGGGCGGCTGGCCCCAGGCACTAGCACCCAAGCAGCTGCGCCAGGCCGTACACGACAATCTAGCCAATCTCGGCCTCGACGCACTCGACGTCGTCAACCTGCGCGTCGGGGGGTTCGACAGTCCTACACCTGGCTCTATCGCCGAACCTTTCACTGTGCTCGCGCAACTGCAACAAGAGGGATTGATCAAGCATCTTGGTATCAGCACCGTCACCGCCGAGCAGGTCGCCGAAGCACAGTCCATCGCGCAGATCGTGTGCGTGCAGAACTTCTACAATCTCGCCCACCGGGACGACGACGACCTGATCGACGCTCTCGCTGCACAGGGCATTGCCTACGTGCCCTACTTCCCGCTCGGCGGCTTCTCCCCACTGCAGTCCGACACACTAACAGCAGTCGCCATGCGTCTCGACGCCACAGCTATGGCCGTCGCGCTGGCATGGCTGTTACAGCGCTCCCCGAACATCCTGCTTATCCCAGGTACCTCATCTGTCGCGCATCTGCGTGCCAACGTCACTGGTGCTGCGCTGACCCTTTCAGAGGACGAGCTGACCGAACTGAACGGAATCGCCTCATGAGCACCAGAAACCAGGACCGCGCAACCTGAGATCGGGTTTATCGGCTTGGGCGATCAAAGACTCCCTATGGCGACCGCCATCGCCGTGTCCGGCTACCCCTTTGCACGTCTAGGGCCGACGCTCTAGCTCTCTCGATGCGCTGGGCAGCGCGTCCTGCAACGCGCTCACACTGCTGAACAGCATGGTGACCCTCGACATGCACCTGTTCGACACAGCCATGAGCCGCTTGCGGCATGAACGCCGACCCCACCACAGCACGCGGTCTTGCAGGTGCCAGCGAGCTATCCGCTCTGTTGCGCCAACTGAACCCGTGACGCCCGATCCGATACATCTGGTCCCAACATTATGATCTCAAATACTGCTTGACTTTCTCTCGAACAATCTCTGCCATTTCTTTCGGCATGGTTACATGTGGAGAGTGGGCACTGTTTACCCAGGCGACTGGACGATTTCCACGAGCTGCTGTCGCTTGATTAGCAGCTGTCAACCATGAAGGCGTCCATGTACCAATGGTGAAGTCAACTGGGGCCATGTGTGCGAAATCTTCCTCAAGGTACCGTCCCATATCAACTGTCCCAAGATAGTATTGCGCCCAGTAGACACGATTTTTTGCCATTCGTGCGCGCTGGGCCGCATCAATTGCTTCGATCCCCTCTAACGTTCCAACCAGTGTAATTGCTGAAATCGTCGCTGGGTCAGCAATTTTTGGAGACAGAGTGGCGATTGTTTGAAAGTACTCAAAGCCTGCATTTCTAATTGGTGTATCCGCCTGTAATGCAGCTTCATGGACAACGCCATTTCTAGTAATGTCTGCATGGAACTTAGCCAATGCGAGAACTGCTTGTCCTCCTGAACTCACACCAAAGGCCGAAATAGGCTTTTCTACAGGGACTTCCTGAACAAGGGCTGCGATGTCATCGGAAAATAATTCTGGTGTCACTGGACGTGGATGGGGATCTGGTGAGCGTGATCCTCCGCGAGGATCGAAGGTCAAAACGGTGAACTCATCTGAAAGGTAGTCCATCATTTTTTCATAAGGACCACAATCATTGCCACCATCGGGGACAAGCACAATCGTTGGACCTTGACCCATCATTTCGCAATAAAAATCCATTCCATTAGCATGTGCCGTAAAGGTCTTTCTTTCCATGAAAAATTCCACTTTCTAAGTATGTACTCGTTTCGCTTGTTGTTATCGAACTTGCACTCCTGCAACCCAGACACTCCGAATGGTACGTGTAGCAGCAATGTCCTGGATTGGGTCTCCATTAATGAGAAGCAGGTCTGCCCGACGACCAGCCTCAATGACCCCTCGATCCGTGAAACCAAAGAACGCAGCAGGAACGACCGTTGCAGAACGCAGTGCTTCCACGGGCGTCAGCCCGGCCTCAACCAGCAAACGTAATTCATCATGGAAGGCTTCCCCGTGTTGAATCGGCGCGGGCGAAGCAGGTGCGGTGTTTGCGTCGGTCCCAGCCAGGATGGTTACGCCTGCCCGGTGGAGATATGACACCGTTGAGCGAGCATGGGCATAATCTATAGTGGCACCATGCATCGGCATGCGTTCTGTCAGACTCGCCACGGTACGCATCATGATTAACGTCGGCACCGACACGATGCCCTGCGTCGCAAGAGAGCGTGCCAGGTTGTCGTCCACGTCTGCATCCAGGGGAGCATGCGTGAGGATGTCTACTCCGGCATCGGCAGCAGTGGTGAGTGCGGCTAAGGTGGTGACATGAGCGATAGCTTTCAGACCTGCCTGATGTGCGGACTCGACCAGTGCAGCGATGGTTGCAACATCAAGCGCAGCGGAACCCATCCTGCGCGGGTCCTCAACGATCACCTTGATGTAGTCAGCCCCGTCCGCAACGCGCTCGGCAACAAAGCGTCCTGCATCGGCAGGGCCTGTCACCGCACTCGAAGCAGGAAAGCCCATTCTGGTCGTCTGCATGCCTCCGGGAGCACTGGCTGGGTTTCCTACACCACGTATATCGGCTAACCCTTGTCGATGACGTAGTGAGTCGGTCACCGCCATCGATTGCGACCCCATATCGAGCATGGTCGTACAGCCCCACTGCGTCCCTCGCTCTAGGTCAGCGACACCCATCAAATGGACATGGGAGTCGATGAAGCCAGGCAGAAGGGTGCCATGCTGACCATCAACCGTGCTGTCAGCCGTCGTTGCATCTGAGATAATACCATTGTTAATGACCACTGTGCGTTCAGCGGTCAATGCGTTGCCGTCAAACACTTTGACATTCGTAATTGCGATTGCTTCAGACATACGTACTATTCCTTTCTTCAATGGGACAGATTTTTACCACGTATCAAATACTAAAAGCGGGTGAAGACACCTATACACACTCAGACTCCACAGACCCTCTCGATGACTGCCTCTGCTGTCTGCCTATCCACAGACGCGCCGCGCCATGCTACGTGCTGGTCGGGGCGCACGAGGAGAAGTGCGGCACCGTAGCGTTCCTCGAGTGTCTGGCCGCGTAGCTCGATCACGGTCAGCGGCACCCCACGAGCTGCTGCGGTCTCGATGAATGGGGACACATCGGCGTCGTTGCGGAGCCGAAGCAGCGACAACCCGTTCCCCAGCTTATCGTAGAGGGATGCTCCATCTGGCAGCCACAGGTGGGGCAGCCGCGCTCCCGGTCGGGCCGTCGGCTCATAGTCCTGGCCTTCGGAAAGAGGAGGCGTACCGTCGTCAACGATCACTGGCGAGGCGTCGTACTGGTAGCCCAGCACAATGCCCAGGCTGTGGAACTCGCGGTCTTTGGCATCTCGGATCACCTGAGCGGCGGCACGCCGCGCTTGCTCACCGACGAGTCCCGAGGCATCCAATTCTCGACTGCCCAGTTCAGGGGCAAGCACACTCATATTCGCTACAGCCTCCCGAATGGTTCGCTCGGCGACCGGTCGCCGCTCGGCCTCATAGCTTCCGAGCAGACCATCTCCGCCCCAGCCCTCAAGTACCGCCGCCAGCTTCCAGCCGATGTTCACGGCGTCGCCGATGCCGGTGTTAAAGCCATGCCCTCCCCATGGCGGATTGAGGTGCGCGGCATCGCCAGCCAGGAAGACTCGACCGTTCCGGTAGCGGTCCGCCAGCAGCATACGTGCCGTCCAGGGATCGGTTCCAAGTATCTCGGTGTCGATCTCGGTCCCGACGAGGCCACGAATCAGGGCATGGGGGTTGGCCTGTCCGGTCTCGGCAGAGACGCCGTTGACGCCAGCCCACCACTGATCCTCCATATCCATACGGCCCATGACCCCAGGACTGGCCGGGCTGAGGACCCAGTACTGGACTGCGCGACCATGGGGCAGCCGCTTCGCCAGTCCAGGTGCCCGAAAGACAAAGCCAAAGTTCGGACGCAGGTCTGAGGTTCCCACGTAGTGAGAGCCGATTGCGGCACGAACAACACTGCGTGATCCATCGCAGCCGACAACGTAGGACGCCCTGACCCGCCGTTGTTCCCCCTGCTCGTTGACGATAGTTGCCCGTACACCGTCTTCATGCTGGTGAAGCGTGTGCAGCGACCAGCCCAGACAGAGGTGGCACGGCTCCAGGTCGGTGACCGCCTCCCGTAATACCTCCTCGACCAGTGGCTGGGCGATCTGCTGCCCCGACTCTGCAAACAGATCGGTTCGCTGCGGTGACAACCCAAAGCAATGTGTGAAGCGCATCACCTCGTGACCGAGTAATGTGGTGCAAAAGACAACATCCTGCGACCAGTCCACCTTGAGCGGTGCCGCCTCGCGCAAGCGTTCGGCCAGTCTCCAGCGGCGAAAATGTTCCATCGTTCGCACATTGGTCGTCTTGGCACGCGGCCTGAGCTGCGAAACGACCAGCCTTGGCTCGACGATCAAGCACTGCACCCCTCGTTGACCCAGCTCGACTGCTGTACTGAGTCCAACGGGACCACCCCCAACGATGAGTACTTGCGTCTCCTGGGGAATATCCTGGCTTTTGCCTGCGATATCTGCCGCTATCATGTTCTACCTTTCCATTTCTTCTCTTTGTACGTTAGTAGCCTGAAAGGAAGTCCCGTGTGAGGCGAACACACTCAGTCGGATTGTCCAACCATAGTCCGTTCCTCCATTGTAACCGACAGGCGTTTTCTCATGACCATGGAAATCGGGCACCACAAGGGGTAGGGTGCGGCTAAAGGTTAGGAGGGCTTCGTCGTCGGACGCACAATGACGGCCAGCGTCCTCAGACTCCTGATGACATTATTCAACTTCCGTGTACTTTTTCCGAGTTCAAATCGCTCTACGCGTCGTGCCAATGCACCCAGGACCGCCTGACCCTCCAACCGTGCCAGGCTTGCACCCGCGCACAGGTGGATACCGTAGCCAAAGCCAAGATGACCTGAAGTGTTGCGCGTCACATCGAAGGTATCTGCATGCTCCCACTTGCGCTCATCACGGTTGGCAGAAGCGAAAAGCACGACGACACGCGATCCCGCTGGAATTGAGATACCCTCCACGTCGTAGTCGCTCGTTGCAAGACGACTGAAGCTCTGGAGTGGGGACTCTAAGCGCAGAACCTCCTCGAAGGCGTTTGGAATGAGTGAGGGGTTCTCGCGCACCTGATCCCACTGGTCTGGGTAGCGGCCAAACAACCAGATGGCACTACCAACAGCACTAATCGTGGTATCCAATGAGGGTACCAAGTACGCTGTAAACAGTTGAGGGCACTGTGTCGCCGTGATCCGACCGTCTCTTTGGGCCTCAAGGACGCCTGCGCCAAAGCTTCCTGGTTGAAGATTGCCTGATGCCGCTATCTGTGCCGCATAGCCAAAAAGTTCCGGCAGTTTCTTTATCGCGTGTGTGCATCGCTCATTCATTGGACCCATCGCGTTGAACGTCGCCTCTGCCCAGTCCAGGAGGTGTTCACGCCCTTCTTGTGGCAAACCGATGAAGTCGGGGACAATGGACTGAGGAAGCACTTGCGCCAGGTCTTCGACAGCATCGAACGATCGCTGCGTCACCAGCCGTTCGACAAGCACTTCGGCTCGGCTTTCAATCATCTCCTTGGTGGGGCGCAGGGCCTGCGAAGTCATGCTAGATCCAACCACGTTGCGTAGAAGATCGTGAAGAGGTGGATCAGAACCCAGCGTATTTCCCTGCATCGCTGTGTTGAGGGTGTCGTTGAGTGCTACACCCGAAGCTGACGAGAATGTCTTCCAGTCTCTGAGTACGGCACGGACAGAATCGTAGCGGACAACAACCCATGCGTTGTGTCGCTCAAGCCAGACCGCTGGTCCAGCTTCACGGAGGAGTCGATAGTGTTCGTATGGTTCGGCCAGCACTTCGTCGCTGTACAAATCGAGATCCGATGTCGGAATGGACGTTGACATTGTCACCTCTCTCCTTCTTTGGAAAGTATTTTGATACTACACATACAGCATTCCGCAGTTGTCGAAGCAGAGAAGGATAATCGCCTGCCTGCGTTGGACGACTATCACTTCTCATATATATAGGCTTGATGACAGGAACGTCTTCTACAGAGGAGTACGAGGATCATCAAGCGGAAAGCGTGGGTCCATCGGGCCAGAGGGTGGAAATTCGCCCGCGTAGGCACGGTGATGGATTTCTGCGAGCGAGGCACCAGCCTTACGAGCCGCAATGATTTGCTCAGGATCCACGAACTTGCCAATTGGGTCCGCTGCGAAATCTGGCGAGGTACGCATCCACTCTTGCGATTGCACCCAGTCACCAAAGTTGTCAATCTGTAGTTCCACGCTGTTCCCATCAGGATCGACGTAGTAGAACGAGAGAGTCATACCATGATCCAGGGACATGTGTGGCATGATTCCCAGTTCCTTTAAGCGCGTGTAGGCATTCAGCAGATCGTCAATCGTATCGTACTCAAACGCGATATGATGGATGCCCGCATGAACCAGTTTGCCCGCGTCATCACTGATCTTCGATGATACAAGAAGTGCCAAGCGATGGTTTGCTGTGTCATTGGTCAACCAGGCACCGCCTGGAAACTGAAAGACTGTTGTGAGACCAACAACGGTAGCATACCAGTCAATCATCTCCTGCATGCGCGTCGTCTTGAGATTGACATGATGCAGAGCGGGCAGCGCGAGAGTGCTCCCCTCAAATCCTTGTGACATTGATTTCCTCCTTGTCGTCTGTAACGTAGTGTTGCCTAAATGGAATACATTTCTCCGATGCATCCCAACTCATTCTTAAAAAACACAGTATGCGCTTTTTTTACATGTGCTGGCTTCTTTGTCAGTTCGCCTGAGCCTCACGCCCTTTGCGCGTTTGCCTCCTGAACGGTGCTGCCTCGGGAAGAGGTGTATCTGCTCCGACGATCTGCAAGGCCAGGCGTACTGCGACGGGATCAAATTCCGGCGCCATCTGTCCTAGCACCGTTAATGCAGTGCGAGCGTAGTGGCGCGTTAAGAGATATGCTGCAAGCTCAGCTTTTCCTTGTGTACACGCGCTGGCAATGGAGCGATGTTCGGCTGCGATGACTTCTGCTGACCGCATTGGTTGTTGCATACTCACGAGACGGTAGTACACACGCCGGTAATATTCGCACTGGTCGGCATAGCTCGCTATCCTCTGACGCATCGAGTCCTCTGCATGGAGAACAAGAAGACGATGGAAACGACGGTGCGGCTCTTCCCAGGCATCAAGGTCCTTGTAGGCTGCCGCCGCCTCATCGAGTTCAGAAAGGACTTGCTTGAGAGCTTGTACGTCTGCCTCGTTGATGCGAGGAACCGTCAAACGAATACTCAAGGATTCCAACAGAATACGACTGGCATACAGGGAGTCAACGATGGACGGTTCAAAGGAAGGAACTCTCGCTCGTTGATTATGTTCCGCCTCAATCAGTCCTTCTTTCTGAAGCATACGCAGTGCTTCTCGCAGCGGAATGCGGCTGACACCCAGCGACTCGGCCAGCTTGACCTGGGAAAGCATCGAGCCGGGAGGGAACACGCCGTCAAGAATCATGGTACGCAAGCGTGTGTAGAGAGGAGCAACTCCGTTTTCTTCACCAGGGCCACCAGTGAACACTTCTGCTTGCAGTGGGAGCAAACCATGTGTGTCATTCATGCTTTTCGCTTTGTATATTGTTCTTCATTGTATAAGCTTAAATGGGTTACTCTCATCTCAATTTTAGAAATCTGTATACAGACTTGCTATCAGCCTCTTGAAAGTTCCCTATAACTTAGTTACACTTATCGGTAGTGTATACAGCTTTTCGCAGTTTGTCAAGTCGTATTCCCTCGCTCATAGAGGAGAGCCTGCGCTACGATAATCCTACGCATCTCTTTGCTCGGACGGTCAACCGTGATACGACTCTTAGTGGGATCAAAATGAAGCAGGGTGACAAGGTTGTCCTCCTCTATGCATCGGGCAATCGCGATCCCGACCAGTTTGAACATCCTGACCAGTTTGAGCCACAACGAAATCCTAAGCATCACCTGGCCTTAGGACGAGGCATTCATCTCTGTCCTGGTGCAACGCTTGCTCGCACTGAACTGAGAATACTCCTAGAGGAACTGCTGAATGCTCATCCTCCGTTCCAGCTTGCTGGCGAGGCTGTTTGGCCTCACATGGAAGGTGGACACTATATGGGCGTTGCCCGTCTCCCCGTGAAGTTTGTTGACCATACATTCTGAGTAATGGTTGAGAGTGATCCCGAGAGTTGTCAAGGAGTCTTCAATGATACGAGGAATACCGAATCGAGATATGTGGCTACACGGATCATTCACACCATTTCGTGACGGTATGGTTGACCATAAAAGCCTTGAACTTTGGGAGTGGTCGGTAAATCACCTCTACTTCTTTGTGAGGTAGTGTCGATAGCCGTCGCCCTCAACTATATCCAATATGCTCAAAAGTGCCTCAGCGAGCCAACCGCGTACCTGCTCGTCTGTCGGATAGTAGTGATAGCCGCCGTGATGAGCATATTCTCCATAAATGAGAGGTAAACTGAGCCGTTTACCTGCATCGTAAGCAATACGTAATTCTTCGTCGGTTTCCATCTCCACCGTCAAATACACATGTCCGTCAGGATGCAATACGTTTACGAAGTTTTTCAGCACTAGAGGCCAATCTTCGGGAAAAACATTCTCCATTGCATCCATACACATCACTCCGTCGAACATATCAAAAAAGACCAACTCTTGTAAGTTGATATGTTCAACAGGTATATGAAGAAACTTATCGTGCGCGCGTTGTAGCATCTGTCGCGATTGATCGGTTCCGACAACAGAAAACCCTCGTTCTAGCAGAAGAGACCAGTATTTTCCGGTTCCGCATGCTGCATCGAGGATGTGTCCTTGAGGTGGACAGAGGCTCAGGAAACGTTCTACCATTATCGTGTGAGTAGGGTTGATATAGCTGCCCCATCGCTCATCGTACTGGCGAGCATCAAGAGTATCCATTCGTACTTCGTTCCATAGGCGACGCTCTTGTTTCCATTGTGTGCGATCCATACTCATTTCCTCCTACTTTGTACCAATCACTGCGAGTTCTCGGAAAAGCTCGATATTCCCAGGTTCAATTCGTGTGCTAGTGAAACCTACTTCCGCCAGCATGTCCGCAATATCTTCTCCTCGGTAGACACGGCAATCCGCGGTACCCTCACCATCGCCCGGCCATCGCTCTTTAGGGAGCAACGTCAAAACTACTATACCTCCTGGCTTGAGGACACGGAATATCTCAGCAAAAGCTTTTGCTGGGTCAGGCCAGAAATAGAGCGAATGAATGCTCACTACTTTGTCGAACTTGCTATCCGCAAAAGGCAGTGTCGCTGCGTCTCCATACTTGAGTTCGACACGCCCTGCTTTTACCGCAGAGGCGTTACATCTGCGTGCAGCACGTACCATTGTGTGGGAGAAATCAACACCTGCAACATACCCTTCTGTCGCGAGGTCTGCAATTCGTTGAATTGTTGCTCCTGCTCCAAAACCAATTTCAAGGATGCTATCTTTCGGCTGCACAGAAAGTAGTGTAACCGTCCAATTGTTCTCTGGCTCATGTTGCTGTACCATACGATTTCCAGCAATGCGACCAAAGAAGCCTGATGGCTTTCTATAATTGTTGGAGATATGTTCGTCAATGAGCCTCTTTGCTATCATTTTATGTATCCTTTGACTATAAGAATTACGACTATGTTCTCTATGGATTGCCTAAGAGAGAGCATCCATGTGTACTCCTAAATGATTCTAGCACAAGAACGAAAATGAAGAAGGCAGGATTTTACAAGATGAGTACGAAGTATTGTAGAATATAAAGATGGAGGTGATGATGGACGAAAAAGAAATCCAAGCACTTACGAAAACATGTACACGCTTTTTGGGCTATGGGTATCCTCAGACTCCAAAGCAGCAATTGAGCGAACTAGCGGCTTACACTAACGCTGAAGCCGACTTCGACCATTATGGGGAAGGGGAACTCATCACATCATTTGAAGCAGATGTGGCAAAATTATTGGGCAAAGAGGCAGCGGTATTTATGCCAAGCGGAACTATGTGCCAGCAAATCGCGCTACGTATCTGGACTGATCGACGTAGGCGCCCACGTGTGGCCTTTCATCCAACATGCCATCTCGAAATTCACGAGCAGCAGGCGTACCGCACACTACACAACCTGGAAAGTGTACTCGTCGGACCTGCACACCGTATGCTTACCCTTGAAGACTTGAAAGCGATTTCAGGGCCAATTGGAGCATTGTTGCTCGAACTCCCGCAGCGTGAAATCGGCGGTCAGTTGCCCGATTGGGAAGAGCTAAATACGATGATTGTCTGGGCGCGAGAAAAAGGTATTGCAACACATCTTGATGGTGCAAGGCTATGGGAATGTCAGCCCTTCTATGGGCGCGAGTATGCCGAGATTGCAGGTTTATTCAATAGTGTCTATGTCTCCTTCTATAAGGCGTTAGGTGGTATTGCGGGGGCTATACTTGCTGGACCAGCAAATTTTATCGCGGAGGCACGTATATGGCAACGGAGACAGGGTGGGAATCTCATTCACCTCTATCCATTTGTGCTTGCAGCACGAAAAGGGTTAACTGAACGATTGGACAGAATGAGTGACTATCATGCAAAGGCAAAAGAGATTGCTAAGATACTTTCATCCTTTCCACACATCGAGATTTTACCAAACCCACCACAAACAAATATGATGCATGTCTTTGTGCAAGGAGACCGTGAGCAGTTGCTAGACGCGTCTTTCCAAATAGCACGCGAAACGAAGACGCTACTCTTTACACGACTTTCCCCAACGATTGTGCCACATTGGTCAAAATTCGAGTTAACCATTGGCGAAGCGTCACTTGACCTAAAAAATGAGGAGATTATAAACCTATTTACGAGACTCTTTGCGCTTGTAGATAAAAGCGGCTCTCCCAGTGGGCATCAATGAAGTTAGCAAAGTTTTCCGCAAGGAGAGCTGAACATAGCATATTGACTAGCTACACAGCACCTGTGCTACGCATCAGACCGCCGTCGATAAAGAAGGTGGAACCTGTAACATAAGCGGCGGCATCAGACGCCAGGTACACCGCAAGACCCGCAATCTCTTCTGGTTGTCCCATACGATGTAGAGGGATTTCGGAGAGTAGTGCATTCCATTTTTGCGGGTCTGCTTTTACATCCGCGTCAATTGGAGTATCAACGGCACCGGGGCCAATGTTGTTGACGGTGATGTTATGTGGAGCAAGTTCAAGGCAGATGGTGCGTGTCAGCATACGCATACCACCTTTGGCACAACAATATGGCACGTTCTGCGGCATGGCAAGGTCTTCATGAACTGAGGAAATATTGATGATGCGTCCAGCAGTTTTGTTCTTGACCATCTCACGAGCCGCAGCCTGAGCACAGAAAAATGTTCCTTTGAGGTCAACGCCTAATACACGGTCAAACTGCTGTTCCGTCACATCCAAGAAGGGGCTATGGATTTCCATACCTGCATTGTTTACCATGATATCAAGCTTACCAAAATGCTCAACCGTTTGTTGAATCAGTCCCATAGCTTGCTGGTACTGAGATACATCAGCCTGAATGACAAACGCTTGACCGTTGTTCTTTTCAATCGTCTGTAGCACCTCTTCGGCTTTGTCCTGCGCGTGTGCATAGTTGATGACAACCGAGGCACCTTCTTTCGCAAGCTGAATCGCGATTGCGCGTCCAATGCCACTATCCGAGCCAGTGACAATAGCGACCTTCTGCTCTAATTGCATATGTTACCTATCCTTTGTATCTGTTACACAAAACACAAGCTATTCCTTGCTGACTGCCTGAGCGAAGCTAGAACATCGTTCGTTGGCAGTCTAAATAGCAAGCCATAACAAAATATGGCTCTGCTTGTTACACGAAACAAACAGGATGAAGTTTCAGCAAAGGGAATGCACATGCTCCTACTGCGTATCACTCTCTTTCGAGACGGATTGAAGTCCCTTTGGTATACCCAAGCTCTGGGAAGGAACGTCTTGCCCCCTCACATGAGCGCGTTCTAGCGGTAGTTGCTGATGATGATAGATACGATTAGAGAGCAAGGCATGATTCGAGGTCATTGTTACCTGCATAGACTCAATAATGTGTTCCAGCCGCTCGATACTCGCAAACACATCCTGCATATTGGTAATTGTGCCATTGTCGCTATTGTCAGTCATAGGCAAGCCAATACGCTCATTATTGTTAGTGTTCTTACGTCCTTGTACAAGTTCTTCACGTACCTGCTGCACCTTTTCTGAAAGATAGTTCTCGACATCTTTCACTGAAGAGTGCAGCGACTCGTGAAGAGAGGCAAAACGCTCATCGAGTGCTTTATTAACGGCATCCGCCAACTCATCCCAGGGAATTTCGGTCTGCACCTCGATACCAGCAAAATCTCCTGATCCATCTACAGCAAGAGAGGGGGACTCATCGACAACAGTAAAACGCTGACTGATGAGCTGATCGAAAGAAACTAGCTGTGTGTCAAGGGCTTGTTCTATAATTTTCCCAAGCTGCTCTTTAGCATCAGGTTCTCTCATAGGAGTTAAGAAGAGACGCGTCTGGGTATCTAGCTTTTGGCCTAATGTCTCTTTTAACTTTCTCTGTTGCTCGGAAAAATGTTGTGCTAGTGTACGTACAAGTTCTTGCTGAGTAGAGGCTAAACGCTGTTCGATCTCGCGTTTGAATACAAGCATGCGTTGATCAAAACTGCGCTCTAGTTCGCGCTTTTGTTGTGCTAGTTTCTGATCTAATAGCGTGCTAAAAGACTGAAGTTCGCTTTGCGTAAAAGACATGATATTTCTCTTGCTCCCTCTTACCTTACCTTACATTTTCCATCATGGCTCACGTAGTGCAGTATAAAGACTTACATATAGCTGTGTCAATGAAGAGATGCCATCATACCAATGTTGGCTAGTAGTTAGGCGGTACTACTCTAAAAGCTCTCTGTGTCACACTATAATGCTATTTATTGGAACCGTGTATCCAGGGCAGATGCGACTGTAGAGACAAGCACATCGAGCCTGAATGGCTTTTCAATAACGCTTGCATGTGGCGCGACACGGAGAGCCTGAGCGATCTCGCTAGCACTTGACGCAGTGCAAAAGACGAGGGGAAGCATACGAGTATAGGGATGCATTTGCAACTGTTGTAATACCTCAATACCTGTCATTTCTGGTAATTGCAAGTCAAGAATCAATACTTCGATTGGTAGTGCCGATGGAGCAACCGTAAGTGTGCGTGGTCTTGCATCACTTCTCAGTACAGGTTGCAGCAAGGCATTCAAGCACATTCGCGGATGCTCATATACCGCCACAGAATGACCGGCAAACTGCAACATTGTCGCACAAAGCTTTGCGATACGGGCATTGTCTTCCAGGAGACCTACGCGTGCCATAATTACTCTTTTCTCATACATTCATGTTTTATCATAAGGATTGTAATGTTTCTATAGAGTGAATGTCAAGCGAAATATATCAATAGAGGCTCCCCTCGACGCTAGTTACAGGATGCCGTACAATATATATGCGTTGATTCTCACTTTTTATAAAAAAGATGGATACTTTATGAGCGAAAATGAAACGGCTAGAAAATACCCTGTTAGCGTTGTACGTTATGGCATGGGAAAAGAAATACAGCTTTTTGCAGATGAACTGGTAGTGACAGCACAGGAGGAAGACCTGGAAACGCGTGTACAACTTGCTGCTATTAAGCAACTGACCCTTATCCCCGGCGACCCTAATCCTGGCAAGCTTATTCTCATGGCGGACTTGGATGACGGCAACACGATTATTCTGGTGGAGGGTATGAGCAATGCACGCGATTTCCGAGCCATGTTACCACACCTGCTTGAACTACAGCCCAACATACAACTTGATCCCCCCGATATGGGCGAACAGTTACGGCAAGCGCTGAACACCAAACGAGCCTGGACGCTCACCTGCTACGGATCGTTCCTGCTCATTTGCGCCTTTCTCTCCGTCCTATACTTTGTTGTTGCGTATATAGGAGCGCACCATTGAGCATTCTTGAGGAAAGAGGGTATACCTATGCCAACAATAGAACGTCCTTTTTTAGTATCGGGTATGAGCGACGATGCACGGATACGTGTGTATCGACGTGTCTTTGCACCGAAAGAAGACAAACAAGTATTCATACTTTCAAAATGTTGCTTTAATTTCACCAACGATCACGTTTTCTGATAAGCTAACTATACATGGTGGCGATTTAACGATAGAACTCTTCCCCGCTCCCGGACACCACTCTGATCATATTGCAGCATGGCTTCCAGAAATACATCTGCTGCTTGCATTTGACGCAGCGGAAAAGCCACTACCTCTCATAGGAGATGTAGATGGTATCCGATCGATGTATAACACACTGGAAAGCTTTATTGCTTTACATCCACGAAGAGTTCTTTATGCTCATGGCAAGACGACCGATATCACCATAGTTATGCAAAATTTGCATTATATGCGAGAGATAGAGCAACGTTGTCGCACTTTACTTACAACACATCAACCTACTGATAGTGAATTGGAACATGCTGCTGCACTTATTCACTATCCTTTTGACGACGTTGTGGAAACACTGAGCAATATAACTGATGCTGATCGTGAATTTTATATGTGGGCACATGAAAACAATGTTGCGTATATGCTGCGGTGGCTTATGCACCAACAGAGCTAATCTCTCTATGAATGTGTAAGTGTATCAGCAAAATTTACAGGTTTGAGCATTGCTTTACGTCGTCTCATGCCTCGCTGTGCAATGAAAAAGAGTAGCACAAACAGGAGTAGCACAAGCAATAATGTTATTACCCGTGTAGGCGTAATTCCACTACTGCTTCCTGGAAATGCATAGACGTTATTGACTGCTGCATATAACTGGGTGGCATGGTCGCCTCCGATCACCAGCGCATAAACGGGAGTGTGTTCAGGAAGTCCGCCCGCAACGCCGCGCCAGTTTTGACCGCTATCATCGCTGCGAAACGCTCCAAAAAGTGTTCCGACGTACACAGTTGCAGCATTTGTGCTACGAAAATCAATCAGGATATGTTGAATAGACACACCTTGCAACAATTGACCAGCCGCTGTCCAGTGCATACCAGAGTCAGTCGAACGAAAAATACCGTGCTTCGTGCCTGCATAGACCAGTGCAACATCTCCTCCTGCATTGGCAGCGGCTTGTATCGTAGTAACACCATCAGCAACGGATAAACCAGTATTCAAGGCACTCCAGGTTGTGCCTTCGTTATTTGAACGATAGACCCCCGACGAAGTTGCAGCCCACAAGCGATGTTGCATACTATCATATGTCAGTTCGTTAATAGCAGTGTCGCGTGGAAGAGTACCACTGATTGATTTCCACTGCACTCCATCGCTACTCATAAATACTCCACTATGGAGTGTGCCGAGGTACATACTTTTTTGTCCATCGAAGACCAGCGTCGTGTACGTATCAGCAGGTAAGCCCGATTTCGTTGTATTAACGCGGCTCCATGTTTGTGCGGCATCACTACTGGCAAGAAGCCCATCGCTAGTAAGCGCATACAGTGGCTTCCCAGAGGGGGCGATAGTAAGAGAAAAGAGTATTATAGCGATTGAGGAAATAGGTGTCTGTTTCGCCCAGTGCAGTCCGGCATCACTCGTCTTAAAAATGCTGCCATCTTCATTGCCAGCGTAGAGCGTTTGTTGATGATTAGGGTCTACAGCAAGCGCATGAATATGCTGCTGTGTGAGACTGGATGCTTGCCAGCTACCACTACCTAAAAGGTTTGCATTAGGAGTACAGGCGGAAAAAAAGGTGGATGCAAAAACAAGCCACAGAAGAGGGAGAAGCCATGCATGCAAACGACGTTCACCTATATCCATCATAACATCCTTACAACATCAAGAAAGTAGTTCGATCTCTTCCCCTAAGCCCTGTTTCTTCGCTAAGTCATAGACATAGGCAGCCGTTACAACGTCTTCCAGGGCAATGCCCAGGCCCTTGTACAGAGTAATCTCTTCTGCTGTCGCACGCTGCAGCCCTTCATCGGCAACAATTTCTTGTAGCTCATGTATACTGTCCAGATGAAACAGGCCCTCGTTGGCTGGAATTACAAAATCTCCCGCTTCTACATAAGCCTGCTCAAGCGAGTCGGTCACGATGACAGTGCTACGTTGAAGCGTTGAAAAATCTAGTTCACGTCGTTGCACCCAGTTCGAGCCAATGGCGTTGATATGGCATCCAGGCTTGAGCCATTCACCATGCAAGACAGGATCACGCGCCGAAGTTGCTGTGATCAAAATGTCTGCACCTTCAACCGCTTTACGTGCATCGGGAACAGCAGTCACTTCAATTCCAAGTAGACGTGACATTTCGTGGCAAAACAACGCGCGTTCAGGTTCGCGACGACTATAGACGCTCACTGATTTGACAGAGCGCACAGCACACACACCCATAAGCTGAGTTACCGCTTGTTGACCAGCACCAATGAGACCCACATTTTTTGCGTCGGCTCGCGCCAGATACTTTGTAGCAACTGCGCTGGCACCGCCAGTACGCATGGCACCTAGACGGTCTGCTTCGATAATCGCGAGTAACTCGCCGTTTGTCGCGCTAAAAAGCATGACGACAAAACGCACACCTTCACGAAATGCTGTATACGTCTTGAAACCAAAAACACCAAATGTAGGTGCAGCCGCCGCAAGAACGGTCAAAACGCCGTTAGCAAATGAAAGCCTGGTACGAGGTTGGTTCTTCACCAGACCTTGCGCTTGAGCGTAAAATGCCTCCTCCAATACCGCAACAGTGTCACGCATACTCAACAAATCCCGCACCTGTTTTTCACGCACAATCAACGCCATACCAAACACCTTACATTTTCTGCGCCTCTAATCCTCGCGTCGAATGATGCGGCGCATATAAACCATTGTTTCGTGAACTTCGTAGCCTTTCGGGAGTTTCTTGTTGTTCTGGGGTAGCAAGAGGTCTTTGATGCCTGCAAGTGTGGGTAATGCATGCTCGACCGAGCGCGACGGCCTTGCAAGACGGGCAAGCAAACCACGACGTAGCAATTCTAACCCGACCCCTGCTGCAACTGCACCAACGCTGGCGGCAACTCCACGTGCTACTGGCAAGTTGTATGGGAGAGCTGGAAGGTTTTTTTCTACGGTCACAAGACCTGTTGTAGAAATCGCAAGGTCTTCTCCACATTTGCTACAATAGATATCATCTTTCGTAATTTTTGTCTGGCATTCGGGACATTTCATAAAATTTTCCTCCTGAGATAAGGGATAAATTTCTTTACAGCATAGTGGTCTCTAGCACAGTATGCGCCACTATTCACACTTTTATGTATTACGTGTTACGCTATTATCAAAGATACAACAAGTATTACACTCTATTGTAACGCTTCTGACGCAGTGCGTCTACACTTTTGGCGAGCAAAACAGACGCACGTTCTACTTCGGTAGCTGTAGACCAGCGCCCAAGCGTCAAACGCAGCGCACTCAGCGCACGTTCGCATGAAATTCCCATCGCAGTAAGCACCGACGAAGGCTCAGTATTGCCTTCGTGACACGCCGAACCAGTAGAGCTAGCGATCTCCGGTATAGCCGCAAGGACCTCTTCACCACTCACATCGTCAATGCTTATATTCAACGTGTTTGGCAAGCGTTCTGTAACATGCCCGTTTAGATGAAGAGTATGAGGTAACTGCTTTTCGAGTGCATGCTGAAGCAGTTCACGCAGCGAGCGCAGACGGGATTGGCTTACGTCAAGCTGCTCAAGTGCTAATTTACTTGCCTCACCTAAAGCTACCATGTATGCGACATTTTCAGTACCGGACCTGCGTCCCTGCTCTTGTCCCCCACCATAGATTGCTGGCTCAAGAGATAAGCCGCTACGGACGTACAAAGCACCAATGCCTTTGGGTGCGTACAATTTGTGGCCTGCTACCGTCAACATATCTACGCCCAATTCATCTACAAATGTCGGAATCTTGCCAACTGACTGTGCGGCGTCGGTATGGACAAGCACGTCGTGACGATGAGCGATTTCTGCAATCTCGGCGATAGGTTGAAGCGTGCCTGTTTCGTTGTTCGCATGCATAATCGTTACCAACACAGTCCGATTCGTTATGGCGGCCTCGACATCTGCACCGCTGACTCGCCCCTGTGCATCAACGGGGAGATAGGTCACACGAAAACCATGCAGACGTTCAAGTGAGTTACAAACGTTCAATACAGCAGGGTGTTCGGTTACTTGTGTGATAATGTGGTTTCCACGTTGCTGCAACATAAGTGCAGCACCACGAATTGCTAGTGTATCGCTTTCAGAGCCGCCACCTGTGAAAATCACTTCATCGGGTTGGCAATGGAGCAGTTGACCGACTCGCTCTCTTGCCATACCCATCGCTTGTCGCATAGGAGCAGCGTAACTATGCCCACTTGAAGGATTGCCAAAATGCGTCGAGAGGTACGGCAACATGGCATCAACCACAACGGGGTCAACGGGTGTCGTCGCATTATAATCAAGATAAATGGGGCCATTTTGCAGCCCTGAATGTATCGCCATAGCCATTTCCTCTCGCATAGGTTAAGGACGTTTCGGAATGCCCCATAGCACATTTCCTACAATCTGATGCACTATTACATCATCAGAATACTCTTTGAGTAGTATCTTCCTTGCCTCACGATCAAACGCGGCAGCCATCTCTGGTTTCATACGTTCTCGTGAGAAGCCGTTCCGTGAATGAAACGACTCGATATAGTCGTCTACGGATTGAACAAACGGAACAGGCTGCGTTGTTTTCTCACCAACTTTTTGGAAGAGGCTACGCATCTCTAGTTCGTCAATCAAGTCGTATGGTTGATACTTCACATTCGTCGAGAACTGTGGAATAATCTCTGCCAACTGGTCATGCCACGCTTTAGAGAGCGTATCATGTCCAATAATAGCGAGGTAGCCGTTGGGCGTCAATAGTTCGCGCAAACGTGGTAAAACAACATCCCAATCCATCCAGTGCAAGCTTGCACCTGCTGTAACTAGCGCGTATGGCGGTTCAAGCGCGGCATCTTCTACACGTTCATATATCCAATGTAGATGCGGATTGTCTCCATTCGGGAGTTTTTTCCCATACTCAATCATGTTTTGTGAGAAATCCACGGCATCGAGCCTATCAACTTTATCTACGAGGTGACGCGCGATAGCACCAGTGCCACAACCAATATCGAGAACATGGCGTGGTTGCTCTGTGATAAGAGTACCCAAAATGTCGAAGATTTCATCAGGATATGGCGGACGGTACTCATATGCCTCTACCATGCTATAATCTTGGAACTGCTCGCCATATTCTGGGGCAAGGTGTGCTGGTTTCGGTTGCATGATGTGTTCTCCTCTATCGGTAAGTGCCAGTGACATCAGATGCTAAACTCGTTCATGCATATTAAGAGGAAGTGTCAAAGTTCACACTTTACGGCTATAAGAATACAGTGAGCAGAAAAGACATGTTCAGGTTATGAGAGCCTATCTACAGCAGCTTTGGCTTCTCTCAAACCAGTGCCTGTTAGCTGCCTGTAAAGTTTGATGGCTTCAATTTTTCTGTTCTGCCTGACTAGCGCGAACACTTCTGCTAGATTTGGACCCTGCTCATGTGCATACATCTCAGCCTTTTCTCGCAGCCCCAATTCCAGGAGCAAAAACTCCACTTTGCGCTCCAGGTCAAGAATGCGTTGCCTGTTGTCCATTTCAAAGTCCATGTAGACCTCCCGAAAGAAACATAGAAATACTTAGTAGGAACAGTATAACAAAAAGGCATCTGTAATGCATTACAGACGCCTTTTTGTTATACTCTTGGTGACAAAATTGTTACACGGAGAACTTAGCGGCAAGTTCGCGTGCGCTTGGCTCGACGAGAACGGAGCCATCAGGGAACACAATAGTTGGCACACTACGTGCCCCGTTGTTCACTTTCACAACGTATTCTGCGGCTGCGTCGTCTTCCTCAATGTTTATGTAGTCATAGGCAATGCCGTGCGAGTCAAGCCAGCGTTTCGCCATGCGACAATCGCCACACCAAGTGGTGGCGTACATAACAACTTTCTCTCCGGTTTGTGGTGTTTGTATTGTAGATTCGCTCACGATAAGCTCCTGACATGTATGAAGTACGATTGCTTGAGACATAAATCCTACTAATTTCAACACATAGGAGCCAGCATATATTCCTACTAACTCTTTCAGGCATACAGACGAATTTATATCTTCGCACAACTCTCTCAGTAGTTTATGCTAGCGTGGTTGACAGCAGGTGAAAGAGAAAAAGAAAATTGACAAAATGGGTACTAAGTTGCTATGCTACGTGTACAATATAGTGCGACACTTGTTCATTTACTCATATATGTTCAGGAGATGCTAGAGTAGTCCAAAAGGAAAAAGAGATGGTTTATTCTCCGCTCGCTCTACCCGATGAGCAAGAACTGGAAATGCTCACTAACCAGCTTCACTTATGGGGTATAAACTATCTTACAGGTAGCAATGTAATAACACTTTCTACTCATCAGAAAGTGCCAACCCACGACGCTGCTGTTTTGCTCATTCAACGCCTCGTATGTTGTAAAGATGCACGTATTCGTGACGCCTGTACCTCACTCCTACTTCTACACCCTGATTTATCTGATAGCGCACTTACGGTACTACAAACCGCAGAAGCAACTGTGGCAAAACCGCTTACCGTTCTTGTACTTGCAACACTTTATCTCCAACGTCTCTGGTCCGTTCGACTCACAATTGCCTTTGGGCATCCATCATGTTTTCCTGAGACACCATTTCAACATCTCTGGCAACAATCTCACTTGCCATCTCCTGCATGTCACTTTGGAATACAAGGATTACTCGCCTTGCAAATGCTTGAGCAGCAACGAATAGAACTACCTGTGAATGTAATTGGTGATTGGCAAAACCAGATACAACACCTCTTAATGCAAGAGGAAAAGAAGCAGTTTCCTTTACAGACACAACTTTTTCCGCTTGTTCGTGATAAAGAAATCGTTCTACAAGAGCAGGAGTGTGATACCATGAGTATGCGTCCGACTGTAGATAAAGCTGAAATTGAGCGATTTCTCCGCGCCTTTGGACAATTCTATCGCAAGCAGAATCGTTTGTATCTCACTGGTGGGGCCGCTCTCGTTCATGCGGGTATTCGCTCTGGACGAACACTGGATATTGATGTCGAAGTGACTGATGGCGATATGCTTCTCACGATTGATCAACTTAAACAACGTCTCCAACTTAACATTGAAGTTGCTTCGCCGAAAGACTTTATGCCAGTTCCAAATCAATGGGAAACATGGTCACAATATGTAGGTCGCTATGGGAGCGTTGACGTTTTCTATTTTGATTTCTATAGCATCGCGCTTAGCAAAATTGATCGTGGAACAACCCGTGATCTACAAGATGTGCAATTGCTGGTGCAGCAGAGCGTTATCGACCTAAAAACTCTCGACACAGCCTTTCAAGAAGTGATACAACAGGTACAAAGCTCACAAGGACGTATGCGCTACCCTCGCTTTGATCCCACAGCCTTTGCTACGCGTTATCAGTTGATTAGACAGCAATTATTACAACCATAAGCCATTTGCTTTAGAAAATGTTTGATTTTCCCTGGCAAGGATTAGCCCTCGGCTGGCACCAATGTTGGTTTATTGATGCGTTCGAGCAATATATCGAGAAACTTCTTGCCACCTGTCGCCACAAGGCCAGGGTTACGCGCAAGAATACCCATAACGAGTCCTGCGTTAAAGTCGCCACGCAATGCCTGTGCCATTTGAGCAGGAGTCAAGCGTTTCATCAGGTCAAGCGAACTGTCCCACTGCTCATCACTGTAGTTGGCGATACGCTTGTTTATCATGTACGAGATATCCATATCGCGCCCAAAACGCGTTCGCCACTGCTTATCAAAACGTTGCAAGAACGGGGCCGATGTATTCCCTGTTTTGACCGCATCAGCAGCAACTTTACCAGCCATTTGACCGGAGTAGATAGCGAAACGAATACCCTCACCAACCAGCGTTGAGCCATGACCTCCTGCATCTCCTGCTAGCAGTAGCCCGTTACGAGAGAAGCGTTCCAACGCTCCCTCCGATGGGAAGAGGCCCGTATGATATTCAACTGGACTAGCACCCTTGAACTTTTTGGTTAGTTGTGGAATGTCGCGCACGATGCTATCGAGATAGACGCGAGCATCATCGTCGCTGTCGGGATGCAATACGCCAACACCGAGACGTACACGTCCATTGCCACGTGGAAAGACCCACGCGTAGCCACGAGGCGCAAAGGCACTGCCCATGATGAGATACAATTCGTCCTGCGGATAATTGGGCGCGTACATGTCGTACTCTGCGCCATAGCCATAGCGATGAAACGCATTACCCATTTCGGTACGCACTCCAATATGGCGCGAGAAGCCACTGGCGTCAATCGTAACGGGAGCAGTGAAGGTGAGTCGCTCACTGACATGATTCTTCGCCGTGACGCCTGTCACGTAATCGTTCTCTAGTAGCGTCTGCTCAACCGTGTGGCGCATGCGTAGTTCCGCACCTGCGGCGATAGCGCGTCCTGCAAGATGTTGGTAGACGCCACGTACATCAATCACACAGGCAACGGCAGGATTATATTGTAGGGGAACCTCGCGCTTAGGCGAGAGGAAGACAACCTTTGTAATGGGATGATACAAATGCTCCGGTATATTGAGTGCCTTCATATCGCTAACCCAGCTACCACCACTGGTATGCACTGGATAGCCAATCTCGTTTTGTCGCTCCAATACCAGCGTGCGAACGCCTTGCTTCGCCGCCGCCTCTGCCGCCGCCAGTCCAGCAGGTCCACCACCCACAATTAACACATCATATGCTTCTGTCATGCTCTTGCTTAGCCTTTGTCTACTATTTTTCGCACACACCCACGCACAAAAAACATTTGTATCGCCAGGTGTGAATATTGTTCTCGGTCGAGAGTCAAAGTTATTGTAGCATATTAGACCATATAGCTCACCTGCTTTGTTACTCCACCTACTCAATCTTCATTTGGTTTTCTCAGTACCATGTATGTAGCATGACTGAAGCAAGATGACATTCTATGAAACATTAAATTCTTGCTTTACACTATTCTATCTCTGAAAGAAGGTATTTTATGGTCAACTTCTCTCGTTTAAAGCTATGTATTTCTTTACTGGTACTCATGGGCTTTCTTGCAGGAACTACGCTATTCGTTTCAAAATGGACTTCCGCCCATGCAGCTAGCGCAAAAGCGTCGGAAGCTAGCTGGTCGCAACTTGGCTACAACCCACAACATACAAACTTCAATTCGCAAGAACACGTTCTCGATCCTTCAAATGTAGCTGGACTACAGCTTGCTTGGAGCCGCTCTTCAGGGTCCCTCGGACGCTTCGCTACATTCTCTCCTTCACTGGTAGTTGCCGATGGAATCGTTTTTACAAGTTCTAGTGATGCCAAGCTCTATGCTCTTAATGCTCGAACAGGACAACGCAAGTGGAGTTACTATGCTGGTTCTAACATCAATGCATCGCCAGCAGTAGCTAATGGTATTGTCTACATTAGTACATCAGGATACAATTCGGGGCAATACTCTAGCAGCACCATCTTTGCAATAGATGCTCAAACAGGTGTGCTAAAGTGGAGTTCATCAGTAGAAGATACGTATTATACATCCCCGACAGTTTTTGATAACGTCGTTTATGTTGGAGCATACCACCTTCATAGTGTTGGCGGAACCGTCTACGCGTTAGATGCTCAAACAGGTGTGCTAAAGTGGAGCTATACCACAAAAGGCGGCATTTTCGATTCCCCCACAATTGCTAATGGTTTTGTGTATGTAGGCGGTGAGTTCGATAGTAACGTCTATGCATTGAACGCGCTAACAGGAGCCATTGAATGGCTTTACTCTACAGGAGGTAACATTCTCTTTCCAACAGTGGTCGTACATGGTGTTGTCTACATCGATTCAGTAGGAGACAACCTCTACGCACTGGATGCACTGACAGGAAAGGTGAAATGGAAAAATCCTACCACCTCGTCCTCTGCACTTGCAGTGGCACACAATGTTATCTATGTAGCAGCAGAGCAATCTCTTGATGCACTAGATGCAAATAAGGGAACGCTTAAATGGAGCGTAACAAGTAATAATGCTAGTCCTGTAGTGGCAAATGGAATTGTGTATGTTGGTGCCTATGGTCAATTAAATGCAATCAATGTTCAAACAGGTGAAACCGTGTGGTCTTACGCACTCAGTTATTTCTTCACTTCGCCAGTAGTAGTTAATGGCATGGTTTATACAAGTACGGATAACAATACACTCTATGCCTTCCATTTACCACACATAACCAGCTAAATTTCTCATACTTACAGTAGAAGCCTGCCTTTCACGACTCAAATAGGAAAGGCAAGCTTCTCAGAAAGCTGCTCGTAAAAGATGGCATAGGACATTTAGGTTCTAGCAGTTGAACTCGGTACTGTTGTAAAAGATTTTATATTGCATTTGTTCACACTATCGTCTTCGACATATTCACGTTCGTTGTTACGTACCCAAGCTTCTCATACATAGCTCTCGCCGCGTGATTATTTCTGAAGACATGCAGAGAAATAGTATACAGTCCCAGTTCTCGTATCTTTTCTTCCAATGCTCGGAATGCTTGCTCACCATAGCCATGCCGACGAAACAATTCATTAATCTTCACATCACAGACAAAGGCAACCTTTTTTGCTCCACGCTCGGTAACTGCAAACCATAACATCCCTACTTTTGTTTCTGTCTCATTCTCTATAGAAAAAAGATAGTTATCCTTTGAGTTCAGTCCATCAGGTAGTATCTGATTGTATTCTTGTGTCGCCATTTGTAGCGCGTTCTCTGCTGTCCAACGCCCTGCAATAACATGTCCTTATGCATATTCCGCAATGGCAGTGCTAAGATATTCTTGAAAATCGGTCTCGTCCATTGGTATTAAGCGAATCATAATTATGATCTCCCTAGTCGTCTTTCCATTAAAGGACAGAAGCGCTCCTGGTAGAACTCCGCTAACTGGTGAAAGAGTCAGGAGGGCTTGAAAAACAGTGAGTCATTGGTCATGCTGTAGATATGAAACAACAGACAGAACCAATGAACCCATCAGAGCAATTTTGCCCTAATGA